>Ga0209589_1000654_pt1 | contig 50499 bp, 17 predicted proteins | sample CowpeawhiteBW_FD_187525 | JGI IMG/M metagenome (GOLD analysis project Ga0209589, IMG submission 187525) | Root nodule microbial communities of legume samples collected from California USA - Cow pea white BW (SPAdes) (version 2) | ecosystem: Host-associated > Plants > Roots > Nodule | place: USA...
TGGGTGCACTTCCTCATGAACTAGGGTTTTTATTTAATTTTTTTCAGGTGTGTTGTTTCGTACATGTGCACTTAATTGAGATCACACTATTCTAAAGTGATGCTTTAATACACTTTTTTTTTTATTTAACAATAAAGTTAGTTAAATATTTTGTTTATTTAGTCTCTATAACATTAGTGGATACTGTTTATATTTTGGTACTTTTAGGTCTTATGATCTGATTTTGTTGTGAGTTTCCTAAAAAAAAAAAATCTTAGTTTATATACAGTACTTGGTAATGATCTATAATATTATGATGATGTAACATTTTATTTCTCCAGTCATTTTTCACATATCAAATTCAATCATAAAGACTTTAAATAAAAATAATAATAATAATAAACATTAAAATTAAAATTGCTGAATTAGAACATTTAAAAGATATCAAATTCAACATTTTTTGCAATAAAATGATATATCTTTCTTTACACGTGAGTTCTATTTCTAGAAGAAAGGAAGAAGGATACAGAGATATAATGTGTCTACAAAAATCTTGACATGGTGGGACACCCGTACATGTGATAGGTTAAATAAAAAGAGAAATAAAGGAAAAAATGAAAGTGATTCAATTAAAACGAAATAAGAGAAAATTAGAACAAAAGTTTATATATTAACGTTGGTTTTTTTTTTTTTTAAGAAAGAAAAATAAACCTTTTTTTGCTTCCTCTCTCTTCTCTTATTTTCACTCTGCCAAAAACAGAATCCATGTGCAGTTTACACAGTTCCCAGTTCAGAATACCGACTTCTTAGAAGTGAGGATCAACTTGCTTGTTATGATTACTGTTCCTCTGTTTTGGGTTGGGAACAGATATGAAGAAACATCATGCACAAAAACAAGGCTATTATCAGTGCAAGTTACATTGGTAAACCACAATCCTTCATAGAGCCACAACAAAAAAATGTAACAAAGCCACAAATAGCTATAATTCTATAATTCATTCAGTCACCTGCAGTTATAGAACTGTTACATTAATACCAGAAGACACTTCCTTTCTACTTAGCAACTTCTAAATAGCTGCATTACATAAAAAACATTTCTTTCACACAAAAGAAAAGCACCAACACTGAACAATTTTACTATTACAAACAGGGGAAAAGTATAGCTCCGCATCAATTTTATTCAGTTTCAGAGGGATGGAATGAAAAGCTTCAGGTGAGGAATTTTTTGTCTAAGCGGAGGGTGGTTTCATTTCAGATTTAATGGCATCCACAAGCTGATCATAAGCTTCTCCCCATGCATTCTTCATCTCCGGTGACCACATTTCAGGCACAGCTTCTTTTATGGTCTCCAAAAGTGCAAACTTTGTCACCTTAACAAAACCAGAGACAATATAATCAGATAGCAGCAAATATAGTTTTCAATCTATAAATCGATGCTTCCTCATTAACAATGTTTAATTAGTCAATCATACTTATAATGAAAGTTTATTGTATTGTATTGTATTATATACCTCAAAATGTTCGTTTGCAACGCCAGTTCTGAGATGGGTAGCACCTAGTTTTTTCAAGGTTGATTCTCTGACAGTGACTTTACCAGCTTTCCGCAGTTGAACTGCTGAATCACAGGTCTACAATAACAAAAACAAAGTGAAGTGATACCAAGAAACATGGCTTGTATAATAGAGTAATAGTTTAGTGTTAATTTAATTTTAGCTTACCATTACAAAGACAGAGGTTGCATGGGGCTTGAGCTTGGGGTTTTGCTCCAAAGGAACGGTTGAATCTCTCAAGAACGAGAACAGTTTCTGAGCTGATGGAGCAATCTCAAATATTCTACCAAGTTTGAAGCCATATCAGTTGAGTTGTTTAATGGTTTGAGAAAGAGATAAAGTTAAAACATAAGCAAGAAGAGGGTTTGAGAAAGTTGAAGAAGCTTACTTCAAGAAAAACTTGAGACCCAACTCCCCAGAATTCTTCTTCATCACGTTCCATGATTTCACCACCAGAGCTTCTTGCTCTTCCGTGAAACATTTTCCCATGGAGTTCATGTTGTCGGGTATATGCTAAGGTATTTGTTTAGGATTGTGATTGCAGTGGAAGTTGATGATGTTGTGGAATGGTTTGGTAAAGTTTTTATAGTGGAATTCATTGGCCTTTCACTGCAACGTTGAGTCATTCCCAATGCATGTGGGTACCTTGCCACTCAAGTTTTCTTAGTCCGTTTACTTTCCAGAATGGTAAAATATATCCAAAAAAACATGGTTTCTGGATCATGTGTGATTAGATTTGGTTCATGCCACCTTTTGTTGTATATCCAAAGGTATGTACAGTTCCAAAGTGGCATACTAGGAGCACAAAAACCAGGGGCTGCTTCATGGTTTTGGTCAGTCAACATGGTCGTGGAGTTTAATTTGAACTTCAATTGGTTTGGTTGAACATACCCTACGTAAGCCATGATGAGATCAAATCAAATTATTCTATGCTTTGATATGCTTCATTATATTTTTATCTCTTTCCTCTTATGATCATATTATTAACTTTTGTGTTTTCTTTTGACAACTAGACCAAAAGATGAAGAGTACAACATCAACTACGGTTTCTTTTTTTCTTCTGCAATTATGGCGGCGCATTCTGGTTGATTAATTTATTCTCGGGAGACCAGACAGCACACAACTGATATAATTGAGTTCTTCTATGTAATTTTATATTTACCACATGCTTCTGAGTGAACAAACTGATTTATTAGCTCAAAGTTTATAACTTAGAATTTATCAACTAGTTTTATTATTCAGGAACAAGTCTAAAAGTTAGTTTTTGTCAAAACTTAAGATACACCAGCAGAGTACAATAAAAAAGTAAAGAAAAGAAATACTTAAACCAGATAATTATTTAATTTAAAATATATATATATATATATATATTACAAAATAAAAAATGTTGATTGGAAAAACTTAAATTTGTTTAAGTCTTGTTTATAATTGTAAAGAGTGGACTACAATTTAAGTGTTGGGTTTGGAAAATTGATTTTGAATAAAATTATGGGTTAATTTTGTTTTTTTTTTCCTAAACTATTGCCCAATTTGGATTTTAGTTTCTCTTTCAAATTTTTACTTAATTAGGTCTCTCCTTTTGAAACTCATGATTTAGTTCTTCATAAACAACGACGTTAGTGTTTTTTTTTACATGACATGCAGAGTGTCGTGTCATCACTCCATTCTAAGTCACGTTCACGGTTAGACTTCTCAAGTGTTGAGTAAGTAATTAGACTTATTAATTTTATGTACAATATCAACATATATAACATGAAGAATTTGTTGAAGCTCCTATGTTTGACTATGCTCCATAATTTTGCATTCAAACAATGGAGTGGTGCTTAGGAATTTCGCTAGCTTTCTCAAGTTCGTATTGGGGAAGATAGGTAATTTGTCTTTGTGGGAATGGAGTGTGGGATTGCGGATCTAGGGTTTGGGCATTTAGGGTTTTTCATTGTTGTGAGATTGTGGTTGAATTATGTCATTAATTGGTAATTTAATTTGCAAATCAGTATTGTAGTGTGATGAAATCTGACAACAAAGGATTTGGTTCTATGCTGAGGAACATTGGTTCTAGAATGTCGCAAACATGTGGGGTCGTCTTTAGAATTAGCATCAAAAGTTTGTGGGTGTGGGGAAAGATTGTTGTTGCTCAAAGCAACTACTTTGAAGAATAAAGGAAGATTATTATAGAGATGTGTAGAAATTGGACAGTAAGTCAAAAAATGCATTAGTTTTATCAAGTATGATTTGTTGTCATAATGGTTTCTAATTTTTATTGCAGAGACCAATTCACATTGTAATTACTTTGAGTGGGTTGATGAAGGTGAAACTGAAATTGAAGTTAATGTAGAAACAGAAACTGGAGAAGATGAAGTTTGTTTTGAAAATGGAAAAGTTGTATTGGAGTTGATAAAGAAGAATGATAAGTTGAAGAGGAAATTATAGTAAGAGAGAAAAGTTGGGAAAATTATGCTAATTTTGTTTGTTGTATTATGGGCATCAACAATTTTGTTTTTTGTTATGTTTTGTTAATGATTAATTGTAATTAGTATTGTAATATTGTAAGTGCAAAGTAATATGCTACTTTTGTATGTTACTTATTCCTAGAATATGTTGTTAGTGATGTTATGTTATGTGAAATAAGCATTTGAAAAATGTTGTTGTAGTTCATGATTTCACATGGCCTTTTGTAATTTTATAAGTAATGGAAATTGAATAAAGTAAAAGAGCTAATCAATAATATGAGTTACCTTCATTGGGAATTGAATAAAGTAGTTAAACAAAATGAGGTAATTAGTCATTTTTGTTATAGCCTTGAATGCAATACAAAAATTATGCATCATACAAGTGGTCCATTATAAGCTTGAATGTAATACAATATTTTGCATCATACAAGTGGTCCATGACACAAAAGTGGTCCACCATAAATCTACCCACTACTAATATGTTCCATAAGTGGGTGACAAAAGTGCATACATATTCCAAAAAATGTTTAGATTTAAATAAAACCAACTAAAACGACAACTAATCCATCAAATATCACATTGGTTGTCCAGAGGGTGTATTAGTACTAGCTTGAGACCCTAAAACTTGTGTAGTCATGCTTCTTGTGCGTCTTCTTGGTGTTATGGGTGCTTCGTTACTGGGTGCAACCATGGGTGTGTATCTCTCACTTTCATATCTAGCCTTTTTCGAGGTTTAGGTATGACACTTCCAAGATATGTATTTAGTTTTTCTATTAGTGTTGCAAATCTACTTATGATGTATGATCTAATTCATTCCATCACAGTAATGATTGGTTTGTCTCAAGCCAGTAAAATTGAACTATTGGATTATTATCATACAAGTTATTCATCAACACATCACACTTAAGATAACTATTAAATGCATGTTTACACCAATATTTTTTGTGAATTGCAACTAACCAATTATTCTTCAACTCACCCATTTTTTCTCCACTCCTAATAGAATGTTGCATTTATAGCCCCCATCATAAGGTCTCTTATCATTGCCCCTCCACTAAATTTCTTCTTGTAATTTCCACCCCATCCAAAATATCAGCAAACACAATCATAAGTCCTTGCAAAGAATATAAGTACTCTGTTCAAATATGATCATGAAATGACTCTATAAAAAATAATTTGGTATTAAGTTCAAGTATAATTTACCTTTTGTTGATCTGAAATGAAAATCCAATGATGACTTTGAAATGTCCTTAATATCACTCAGCAAATGTGAGAAACCATCTACACGTCTCTTTACATTCGTTTTCCACAACAGCAAAAGCTTGTGGAAAGTATCAGTTATCAGGGTCTCTACCCACTACAACCAATAACTAACCACCATAAGATGTCTTTAGATGACAACCGTCAACACTAATGAAGGGTCTGCAACCAACCAAGAACTCCTCCTTACAACCATCTAAGCACATGTAAAAACACCAAAACCTTGGTTCCAAAGTGGTTCGAGGTTGATTGATCTTAATCTTGAATGTTTCAACATTAACTCTAACAAATTCAACAACATAATCATGTAGGCGAGCATATTGCCATTGTCCATCTCTCACCATAGTCTATCTCCTATCATCACTCAATAGTATGAGTCTGTTGTACAAGCTTTCTTTGGAACCCTTCCACCAAATGTTCACATCACCACAATATTTGAACTCTTTAATTATTCTCAATGCTTCAAAGTATAACCATCAATTGGATCAATTCCTTTAACTACATGCATTCCCCATCAATGTATTTCACTCCCCTCTTCTTTTTGAACTTACCCATATGATGAAAAGCGACGTCGAACGCCATTTTGAACCCTACATTTTAAATTAACACTCAAATAAAACAAACTCAAACAATCATAAGCCTAAACGTACTCAACAAACAAACAAACATTGCAAAAAACAAAATGAATCTACAAACTAACCTTACTTGCAGAAATTGTGAATTCCTAAATCAAACCATGTGTTTGAATGTGTTCTTCGTTCTCAAAATTCCTTTTTGCTGCTTTTGTTAATCTTCGAACATCAAATTCCCTTCGTCAAAAGTGCAATGCGATTCTCCTTTCAATATCAAAACGCAATCACCTTCAACACTCTATGAAATTTCCCAAATCCCATTACAAACAATCCTAATTTTAGATAACACTTCTAAAATATAAATACAACCTCTCATAATTTATTTTCCACGTGGGAAGTCTAATGGTGAACGTGGCTTAAAACATGATGATGACATGGCACTTCGTTTGTCACGAAAAAAAAAAGACTTAGGTCATTGGTCATGAAGGATTAAATCCTTGAGTTTTAAAAGGGATACGAACCAAATTAGATCAAAGTTTAAAAGAACAACCAAAATTATTTAATAATTTAGGAACTAAAAACATAATAATTAACCCTAAAATTACTGTAGTAAACATTAATTTTGAAGTAAATTAATCTTTCTTTAAATTTTTCATAAATAATTGTTGTTAACCCTACTTTTTTTATGCATGAGTAGAAAGTTATGTTTTTAAGATTTTTCTTCAATAAACCAAAATACAAGATTCATGAGAAATATTAAAACTCAATATAACATTTTATTTCATAAAAAACTATCTTAAATCATTTTAACTTAAAATTTGGTTCTAGACTAGTCAATTTCTTAATTTTAAGAAAACATATAAATATTTATCTAAAGTTATTTTGTATATGTATGTATATAAGTTTTTCATGCTACATGAGTATTTTAAATCGGAACAGAGATAAAATATGTTTTATTAACAACAAATTTTAGTAATAAAAAATATTAGTCACTATAGTGATCAATTTAAAAATTAATTATAATTTTTATTACTAACAAATCTTATTCACTACAATTAATTATTTCTGAAATAAGTACAAATATATTTATTATTTATACTTTTTAAATGTGAAAACAATTAGTTTTTAGTTTTGTAATTTTTTTCCTTTCTCAATCCACCTTTTATATACATACGAAACAAATATATATATATATATATATATATATATATATATATATATTATTATTATTATTATTATTATTTTAGTATTTAGTGTTGTAAGTTTTATCTCTCTCTACCCACCTTTTTCTTAGACTCTTCAAATTGATTGTTTGATTTATTCTATTTTATATCCACAAAATCTAGACACTTTTTTTTTATAATTATGTTCAAAAAGTCTTTTATTAATTTCAAAGTATTATAACCTTTATAATTAGAAAGGAAATAAACGTCTGAAATAATGTTAAGGAGTATCGTAAATTGATTTTTTCACCCCTTATATATTTTATTAGATCGTGAAATTTTCAACAAATAATTTTAAATTCAAATATTTATTTTTTTATAATTTAAAAAATATTTTTTAATTTTATGAACTTTATTTTATTAAAATTTTCAAAATCATTTAATGTTTTTATTGTTATAAAATTTTATAGTAATATTGTATATAATTCCTTCCCTTTTATTTAAGTTACATTATCATTTTTCTAAATATTTTAAATTAAATATATTCTTTTGATTTCAAGTATTTTATAATAAATTTTTTAAATTTTTTTAATAAATATTAATTAATTAATATTAAAACATAATTAAATACAAATTTAGATTATAACAAAAGTTTTATATTTATTGAATATTAGAACAGGAAATTGATTTTTACTTAGAACCCGTCTTCTTGCCATCCCGGGTTATCAATTTCTTATTTTTCATACAGTTTCTTTTTTATTTATTAGTTTTCACTTTGTAAGTATTAAGATCCCATTGCCAGTGTAATTGCAGAGACCCCCTTCCCCTGTCTCCAATAAAACCAGAATCTCAACAAAAATTATCTTCTCTGTTCTCCCATATAAACATACAGATCCTAAACATATGCAATCCCTCACAACAAAATATAAATATATGTGTTTTCACATGAAAATTGATTTTTTACTATTAAATTTTGATAATTTTTTCTTATAATTTTAGGTAATATTTTTTATCTGATTTTTTATTTTTTTATTTTCAATATTTTTAAACCATTTAATAGAAGATATATTATATTATAAGAGAAAATTATTAAAATTTAATAATCAAAATATCATGATTTTTTTAAATATATAATAATTTGTGATTTTGTAATCTGTGATCCTGATTTGCGGCCACAATTGTTGAGATATTAGTAATCATTTATTTGACCCAAATTGTTCCGACTTACATCACATTCAAATACAGGATTTTGAAAAAGATACATTATTTTCTCATACAAAGGAGACCCAAACACCACCTTATTAAAAATCTTATTCAATGAGAGAGAAAGGAAGTAGAGTCTAAGAAGATGGCTTCATTTCAGAGATGATGGCATCTGCTAGCTGATCATGAGCTTCTGCCCATGCATTCTCCATCGCCGGTGACCACATTTCAGGCACTGCTTCTTTTACGGTCTCCAACAGAGCCAATTTTGTTACCTTAAACAAAACAAAACAAAAACAATGAAACTCTATACATAAAGAGAAACCAAAAGTTATGCAACATTCACATACCTCAAAATGTTCAGCTATAACTCCAGCTTTAAAATGAGAAGCACCCAATTTTTTCAAGCTTGATTCCCTCACAGTGACTTTACCAGCTTTTCTCAGTTGAGCAGCTGAGTCACATGTCTGCAACAACAAAAACAAAAGAAAATTAATATATCAATATCTCTGAACTTGGACGGGTAAATGATGTGAGACTATTAGATAAACAGAAGAAAAACTTAAAGTCATGTGTGGTAGTGTTGTTAATTTGTTGTGAGAAATGAAGTGATGATAAAGGTGAAAAGAATGAAGTTATAGAATTACCATGACAAAGACAGAAATGGCATGGGGCTTGAGCTTGGGGTTTTCCTCCAAAGGAACGTTAGAATCTCTCAAGAATGAGAACAGGTTCTTAGCTGGAGGAGCAATCTCCAATATCCTAAACGTTAAATTCAAATCATGATAAGTTTAATTGTTGAAAAACATGCAGGATGTTGTATTTATTAGCATGAAAAAGTTGAAGAAATTGATGAAGCTTACTTTTTGAAAAACTTGACACTGAGTTCTCCAGAATTCTTCTTCATTGCTTCCCATGATTTGAGCACAAGAGCTTCTTGCTCTTCTGTGAAAACTTTTGCATCCATGTTTGTATAAGAATGTGATATGATAGAAGTGGTTGGTGTTGTGGGTTGCTTTTATAGCCTGGTTCCTTCAAGATGAGGTTGCCCCTTCAATGCAATGGGTAGGCATTTGTCTGGCACGTTCTCTGATTCTGATCTTTTCAAGAAAATTAAAGTATCAATTAAAAAATTAAAAATAATCATCAATTTTTTTTTAAAGAGGAGTATTAAATATGAGTCTATATTAATAACTAGTATTTGCACTCCCCACACGCATAGGACTTTTAAAAAGTATAATATATTTATTATATTAGTTTAAGTTTATAAAAATATAATTACAATTTAATGTAATATTTTATTTTATAAAATTAAATAATGATATTTGTATTATTTTATAATGAGAATGTATTTATGATATTTATATATATTTTTGATAAAATATATGGTATATAATTTTTTTAAATATGTTATGTCATTTAATGATTGTATTGTATAAACACATTTGTATATTATGTATTAAATAGTGTATGGATAAACTTGTCGCGTGTATTAGAAGACTAGTCTAGTTAATAAATGCACATATTTGTCTAATGGGTGTTGTCTGATCATAGTATAGACACAATTGTCTATTGTATATTAATAAACTCATTTAATCAATGTATAAACAAATTTATCTGATGTATATGGCTAGACTCATCTAATTTGTGTATGGAGAGAGTCATATAATGTGTGTTTCACTCATCTAATCAGTGTATGTACAAACTCATCTAATGAATGTATGAACAAGTTCATCTAATATGTATTCCTAAGCTTGTCTAATTAATTAAGGACAAACTCGTATGATGTATATTGTTATTGTTAGACTTGTTTAACCAGTGTATTAACAAACTTATCTAATGTTTATTAATAAACTCATCTAATTACTGTATGGACAAACTACTTTAGTATGTATTAGATCCATTTGATCAATGTATAGACAAATTTGTCTAATCTATATTGGTAGAAGTACATCAGATGAAGTGCTTTAGACATATAGTGTAAATGTCTTATGCATTGTTTGATAAGTTCATATAATATAACGAACTCAAACTTATATTGTTTGATCAGTTCATTTTGTATTGTTTGATTAACCCACAGTAGCGAGTCTTCTAGTAAGTTATAAATTCATTATATACTATATCGTTTAATTGATATAAGTGGAAACTTGAGTAGCGAGTCTTCTAGTAAGTTATAAATTCATTATATACTATATCGTTTAATCGATATAAGTGGAAACTTGAGCATTGTTTCATTTGATCAATATGTCTAGTTTGTATGGTCTGATAATTGAAATAATATCTAAACTCGGATCATTAGATTAGTATAAGTATTGATAATTCCAACTTGTATCATCTTATCTTCTGTCATTTGATTAATGAATTAATAAAATTTTATTTATTATTTATATGATTTACTATTTATTTATGTATTTATTATTTATATTTATTATTATTATTATTATTTATTATAATGTGTTGTCAAGTATTTATTATAAATCATTTATTATCAATTATTATTTATATTTATTATGATCAAATAATATTTATTATGATTTACTATTATTTATTATAAATTATTTTATTATATACTCATATGAAGCACATCTTTTAAGACATGGAGCATTAGTTATTCATACTTATCATTATATTATACGAAAATGAAATATTTATTAGACTTGTATGAGATTAAGGAAATTATGCTTTGACTAAATCTGGATGTTTATTCTTGTTTATTATGAATCATTTATTACCACTTGTTATCTATTATTTATATTTATTATCATTTATATTATCTATATGAAAACACGTGTTTTTAAGACACGAAGCATTAGTTATTCATACTTATTAATTTAACAAAAATAAGTACCATTACATATTTTTATAAAAATAATACAAATATAAGGATTAAAATGAATAAAAAATTTAAATATAAAAACTAAATTATAAATTAAGTCTTGTTATTTATATTTATTACTATCAATTATTATTTATTATGATTTATTATTGTGTATTATTATTTATTATGAATTATTTTATTATTTATTATTTATTATATACTCATATAAAAAACACATCTCTTTAGACATGTATTCAGACACATCAATTAAGATTATAAAGTTAAATATTTATAGACTTGCATGACATTACGGAAATTGTGTTTTTACTAAATCCAAATATGTATTGACATGTTTCAAATTTTTTAATTTTTTCAAATTGTCAACACATCAAATATTTTCACATATAACAATCATCAATATTTAACTTTAATCATATAACAATCATGCACTGCAAGTTATCTAAAATATATATGTTAAAGACTTAAATATGAACATAACTAAGATATAACACTACACATATACCATACTAAAAAGATATATAAAATGTAAGCCATGAAATAAATATGAATGAATGTTAGAAATGTAGTTAGAACAACTAAATTGTTTGTCACTATGATAGACATAAAAATCGCATGTTCCCAAAATTGAGAACAAAAACAAAAAGTCTTACAAATAAATAAAAATATATATTTACAAACAATACAAACAAAAACTTTAATCTCCTTCTTTATTCTTTCACTTTAAACCTCCAAAACAATTGTTACCTTTTTTTATCTAATCATGAATCAATCCTTCATTTTGGACCTGAGCTCCATGTGACATTGCAGATGTTACATGTGAATCCCTTGCTCCATTTCAATGATGTCTTTTAATGAATCTCTCTCTGTTTGAGGGTAAGGAAGAACAGAATTTCATTAAAATCAGAGACATTGGAATTTAATATAGGAAAGAATGTATTCAAGGAACAAGCAGGAATAAACTGCATGAATTATGTTAACATGCACTATATTATTGGTATAATATATAGTTTATGGTTAGTATAGACTCACAATAGTTATGCTAACACACTAATCAAATCATAAAGCATTTGTGGTAAAAATGTATTACACATATTAATAGTATTTTCAAATTCATTGAAACTCAACGTACGAGACAATGACCAATTAAACACGTGCATAATATTTGCAAAGTTCATGTGAGGCAGGGGTAGGACACGTGGCTTTCTCTGCCAAAATAAAGTAATGTGTTGATATTCTTATTGATTCGGTCTCTTATTCATATAGTTTTATATATGTTTAATTATTCGGATAATACGTGGTGTATCAAATTAGCATTTTATTTTTAAAAAGTGTTAATTTAGTCTCCAAATAAGTTTACGTGTATCAATCAAATTTATCGTGTAATCAAATCCATCTCATTAGATTATCAGAGACAACATTAAGATTGTGATGTGATAAGGAAAAATGGATACGTGTCTATCGGTAAGGATACGTATAAAAACAAAATATTACTGGGTTACATGCACAATTTCTGGTTTTAAGGAATTGAATATTGATCTTTTGCCCTAAAAGTGTTTTGCCTCTTAGCCATCTTCTCCTTTGAAGTTTTTCGTTCAGACCTAAAGAGATGGTGATTGATCAATTGTGCAATGTTTGTTCAGAGCTAAATAGATGATGATTGACTAATTGTGCAATGTTTGTATCTCTCGTGCTTGATGCACATAAACTCATCTGGGAACTAAATTAACATTTTTTTTTTAAACTCACTATCAATTTGACACACTACACTCAAAATAATATATGAGTAATTAAACCTTTTATGCATTCGATTTTTAGACTTACTAATTAATTATTTAATATTTAATTAATAAGGTTTTCTTTAAGATCTTCCATTCAAATCCTTAAAATGTTAAATTATTATTAAATTGTCGTGTTTACTTTTTATTTTAAATTTAACAGTAAGATACAGCCATTTTATAAATAATCTGAGGGAAGAAAAATTATGTTAAGGTTTACTCTCATCAAACCATGAGGCACTCACAGCTATTATGCATTACCACAACTTTCAAAAACAGTGCTACAGGTGAAAACATCACACTCTTAATGCTAAAGGTTGTAGTAACGTGCAGAGAAATATTCAGTAATTAATCAGAGCATATTTTTTCAAAGTGGCATCAGATCAAAATTTCTCCTATTTTCAAAATAAAGGATCAACTGCAACACCTACCAAAACCAAGACAGTGAATATAAGATTTTAAAAAGCATATTGACAAAAAGCAGAAGGAACAAAAGAAAAGGAAAAGAGAGTGAACTGATATACAATGCAGAGTACAGAAGCCATTGTCAACCACATCCATAGTTTATATCAGGTGTTGCAGCAACAGCTGAAAATGGAATTTCAACTCTCTCTTTCACTAGGCATCGAGCTTCCCCATTTTCCCACACCATTATTTTCCCAGGTGGACACTGAATACTTGCTCTCTCACTCCCATTTTTAGTTGTAGATCTCTCCACATTTTCTACTCTGTGACGCCACCCTTGCACGCTGAAACGAGTGCCTAACTTAGGCCCGAAACCAGACAAACTTAATATTGATACCACGCCAACTACCGTGAGCATTGTTTTGGCTGCAGATGTTATAAAAAATCCCAATCCTTTTCTCGAATTTTTAGCCCCATTTTCAACGAGATTTTGATCTTTTTCACTGAGATTCTTTTTCGCCTCAGTCATTGGATCAAGCGTCATTAACCCATTGCGACCAGACTTGTTCACGGAAGGAATCTGCGAGAGGTATTCCTTGTCCATAGACACAGAGTATGGAGGGCGGCTAGGATATGGAGGAAGTAGCAGATCATTGCTGTGCTCCACTGTTTCACTAGCAAAAGTGGAAGCTTCTTGTATCACTTCCAATTCCTTACCTTTGTACTCAGAGAGCTTTTCAATTAACATTTTGCGACTGTTTTCAATCTCAGCCAAGGCAACTTCTCTTTCGTATCGCTGTTGTTGTTGCAGAACCTAAAAATAGCACAACAATACATATGATTCGCAAACTGTTATCTCAATCATAATTTGATTATTTTCTCATAGCAAAGCATGTAAAATCATATTCTAGCAGCGTCACATAGTAGGAAAGAGTGTGAAGGACTGACGGCATACTGATCACACACTTCCAAACTCCAACGAGTCAAGTTTCACTTCACATTGTGGATTTGCTAGGCCATGAATGAAGAAACCATTAATTTAGCATGTAAATATGCAATGCAAGGGAAAACTGTATTTGTAACAAAGCACAAACGTAGACACCCCACGTTTCCACAATAGTCAAAACAGGCATCTAATACAATCCGAGACAGTTTAGTTTGAGAAAATGCTCTCTGTTTTCAGTTTTCATTACAAAAAATTACCAATTTACTTACTATTTTCAAGGGTCTGCATAAAACTAATGAAAAGGTGTATTCATTCATTAGTATAAAAAACCTTGAAGACACGAAAGAAAATGTAAGATGGTATTTTCTCAATCCATGAAGCATCCTAGGCTGCAAATACACTGCAGATTCTGTGGTGACAGTTAACTTATGGAACTTGAACATGTACAGTTAACCACTTTGGCCAAAAAAATGGAGTTTATTGGCATTGGATTATCGACAAGAATGAACCGAAGCTGGTATGCTACAAAAACTTCCATAACCTCCAGACACCAAGACAACCACTAACTGAGGCAGCAGCAAATCAAGTACCCAACCAAAAAAAACTATAAAAACAAAGACAATCTATGACATCCCACAATTCCCAAACGCCAAAAAGCCCCAAATAGACAAAAAAAAAAAAAAAACCTAATTTTGAAATATGGCACCTGCAAAGAAGAAAGTTGGGTCTCCAAGGCTTCAAGGGCATCGCAAATGTTGAGAAGGCGTTCGGTGGCTTCTTCATCGTCGTCGTCGGGGTGCGGCGTGGGACCATTGGTGGTGTCGGTTCTGTGGATGCAATTGGTGATTTTCAATCGAAGTTCTGTGGCTCTGGCCAACACTAACCCTATGCCTTCCTCTTCCATTCTCCTCTTTCTCTCTCTCTCCCTCTGTCTCTCTTTGTTTGTTTCCTTTGTTGGGTTCTATTCTACCCTAAATTCAATGCTTGTAATTTCAATTTCATAATATTAATTTTGTGAATTTGTAAGAGAAAAATAAAAGTTTGAGATGAAATCCAAACCCGCCAAATGCTTTCCAGTGGTGGGGATTGTGATCAAGTGACTCTGGTGCTCCATAGAGAAAGAAAATCTACGCTCGTTAACTTTTGCGCTTTTGTCAAACTTCCCAAACAGACAAACAGTTAATATCAACACTTTTTATCATTTCCACAAATTACTCTTCAATTTTCATCTCTTTTTTTTTTATTTATTTAATTTATTTCGGTGTGTTAAAATACTAATTTATTACCCTGTTAAAATTATTGCCCAGAACATATAATATATATATAATCGCAGCAATTATTATTTGATAGTGTCAAGAAAAAATTAGGGTTTATAAAAGTATAAGATGAATATTTGATTGGATGGATTTAGAGAATTTTACTTTTAAAAGTAGTATTCTTTCACTTTGGGATAGCCGTGGGGCTATGATTCTCAAACCTGTCCTGTGAGATATAGTTTAGAAACAATGAGCAAAGTTGAGTATATCTCTAATCAAAATCAAAAGAAATTTTGATTCTTTAGTAGGAATATATTAACAAAAATTGAAGCCAAATTACAAAATAATAAAAATAATTGCATTTTAGAGATCATTAATTTATAAAGATCATACTTATCAGTAAAGTCAATAAATATTGTATGCTGATGAAATAGTAAAAATAATAACTACTACTTTCACATTTTCTTTTTTGTTGAACTTAAATATAAACTCTCATTTTCTTCTTAACATTTTATTTGAACTTTCTAAATCTTTTGTTACTAAATTCACTCTATAATATATTTTTATAATTTTTTTCATACCCTGCAAATAATTTGGGGGGTTTTTAAAGTACAAATATATAAAATATATTAAAATTAAAAGAATATTTGTATTTACATATTGATTTATATGCTAAAACAATTTGATGACAATAGTAATTAAGTCTTGTTCGATTTGAGTAAGATTGTTTTTCAATAAGAAAAACACATGGTCTAGAAGATAACAATCTAGGGTAATTAAGTTATGTTTAAACATTGATAGCATGTGAAATAGAAGAGTATAAAATAAAATACACAGTATAATTTTTTTTTTATGTTATTTAAACAATTGACATCCCTGACAATTAATTTCAACTATTTTGAAGAATCTAATCATAAGATGAGTTGTAATTTGTAATCATGAATTATTGTCGTACTTAGAAGCTTGTTTTTGATCAGTGAGAAAAGAGGCTTCAGAGAAAGATGATGAAATGTGAGAGGCACGTGCACCTTTATTTCCATTTCTTTTGACATGCATGCATGAAGGAGCTTGAACTAAAATGCAAAACCAAGCATACAACATCATCACATATATACAATGTTTTGATGTTTGTGAAAAAAATCAATTTTGTTTGCCCAAAAGTTTTTAATGGTATTATTAGCCTTTTGTTTTTGGCCAAGAACAATACTTACATTTTCAAAAGCAATAGTCAGTAGCAATGGTAATTAGGTCCCTGAGAGTGAGAGATGCTCTGGTATTTCGTGACCATGTTCAGGCAATAAAATCTGGTTTGGTATCAAGCATTTTCACTTGTAACCAACTCATTCATCTTTATTCCAAACATGGCCTTTTGCAAGAGGCCCACAAACTGTTCGATGAAATTCCCCACCCGAATGTGTTCTCTTGGAATGTCATTATTATGTCTTACATAAAAGCACACAACTTGCCTCACGCACAAGCTCTTTTTGACTCAGCCTCTCATAGAGATTTGGTTTCTTATAATTCCATGTTGTCGGCTTATGTTGGCTCCGATGGGTACGAGACTGAGGCACTTGATTTGTTTACTAGAATGCAATCTGCACGTGACACAATTGGGATTGATGAGTTCACTCTCACGACCATGCTTAACCTTGCTGCCAAACTACGTGTGCTACTTTATGGGAAGCAGATGCATTCATATATGGTGAAAACAGCAAATGATTTAAGTAAGTTTGCTTCGAGTTCTCTCATAGACATGTACTCTAAATGTGGTTCCTTTCAAGATGCTTGTACTGCATTTGGCGGTTGTGATGGGATGGTGGACTTGATTTCAAAGAATGCAATGGTTGCAGCTTGTTGTAGGGAAAAAAATATGACCATGGCCTTAAATATATTTTGGAAAAATCCTGAATTAAATGATACTGTGTCTTGGAACACATTAATTGCAGGGTACGCCCAGAATGGCTATGTGGAGAAATCACTTACCTTGTTTGTTGTGATGACTGAAAATGGTATTGGTTTCAACGAACACACTTTAGCAAGTGTTTTGAGTGCTTGCACAGGTCTAAAATGTTTAAAACTTGGCAAGTCTGTTCATGCTTGGGTTTTGAAATATGGTTACAGTTCAAATAAATTTATTAGCAGTGGCATTATCGACTTCTACTCAAAGTGTGGGAATATCAGATATGCCGAGTTAGTCAATGCAGAAATCGAGATTAAAAGTCCATTTGCAGTTGCTTCATTGATAGCAGGCTACTCATCTCAAGGTAACATGACAGAAGCCCAAAGGCTTTTTGATTCACTCTTGGAAAGAAACTCTGTTGTATGGACAGCTCTATGTTCTGGCTATGTCAAATCACAACAATGTGAGGAAGTCTTCAAACTTTTCAAAGAGTTTATAACTAAAGAAGCAGTAGTCCCTGATACAATGATCATTATCAGTGTGCTTGGTGCCTGTGCCATACAAGCTGCCCTTAGTTTGGGAAAGGAAAGTCATGCTTACATCTTGAGAATGAGATTTCATGTGGATAAGAAATTATTGAGTGCTTTGACTGACATGTACTCAAAATGTGGAAATGTTACTTATGCTGAGAAAATCTTCCAACTGGTTACTGATAGTGATAGAGATGCAATCTTATACAATATCATGATTGCTGGTTATGCTCATCATGGTTATGAAAATAAAGCAATTTATCTTTTTCAGGAAATGCTGAATAAAAGTGTCAAGCCAGATGCAGTCACTTTTATTGCACTTCTATCAGCTTGTCGGCACAGTGGATTAGTTGAACTAGGAGAGCAATTTTTTATTTCCATGGAACAAGATTACAATGTATTGCCGGAGATTTACCACTATGCATGTATGGTTGATATGTATGGAAGGGCTAATAAACTAGAAAAGGCAGTAGAATTCATGAGGAAGATTCCCATACCAATAGATGCTACAATCTGGGGTGCATTTCTTAATGCTTGTCAGATGAGCAGTGATACAGCACTTGTCAAACGGGCAGAAGAGGAGCTACTAAAAGTTGAAGCAGATAACGGGTCTAGATATGTGCAGTTGGCCAATGCCTATGCTGCCACAGGGAAGTGGGATGAGATGGGAAGAATAAGAAAGAAAATGAGAGGATACGAGGCTAAGAAGCTTGCTGGTTGCAGTTGGATATTTGTGGAAAATGGTATTCATGTATTTACTTCTGGTGATACATCTCATTCAAAAGCAGATGCAATATATTCAACTTTAATGCGCTTGAATGGGAAACTGTATTTATCTTTCATAGAGCTGAATCAACTTAACGAAATTCAGGCTGGTATTTAGGATATAGTTTGATGGTTAACTAGCCAATGCCAGTAAAATTGGATGCTCTGCCATATAGGGATCATAGAGCCACCATCCAATGCAGCATGCTTATAAATAGCATTGCAGTAGTCAATAGGAATTACAGTACTACAAAAATGGTTGGAAGACTATTTTCTTCATGAAAGTGCATTTGATGATTTGGAAGAGGTAGAAGAGTTTTCAGAGACAGAGACTCCTTCACCTATGCACCAACCTTGCTCAATTCATGATCCCACTACTCAAATTTAGACACTGAGGGGATGAAATATACATGACATGTCCTCCTTACATACAAATATTTGATGTTGTCGCATCCTATCCTATCCTATCACATGAATCTCTTCGCAAATGCAGTAAACAGCAAAACAACTGTAACTTGGCCTGATGAGATGACTCAAATTCACCATCGGGATTCAAACTTTTATGAAGATACATATGGAGAGAGTTTATTCCTTTTGCATTGAAGTTTTGGTAGATTACAGATTATGTGAAGGCAGTTATTCAAGACAGAAAAGTGCGGTGTTCTACAATCTACACGACCAACTGTGTCTCCTATTTGGTGACATATGGAACAAAATGAAGGATTAATGCTCCGTGATTATGAAACTCCGTGGTGATTCCACCCTAGTGTGTTGGTGCTGCTATGGGTGATCTGAAACTTGCAAATGGAAACAAAGAAACATGTGTTGAATTCTTGTGCTCTATTTCGGTTTCAAGCATGTGGGGGCTAGGACAAAGCCAGCTCTTTTATTGCCGCTGTAGTTTTATTGTTGAGTTTTGGTTTTAGATACATTTGATCCGTTATATTTATTTTTTGTTAATAACTCAGTACTCGGTATACCACTTTACTCAGTTTACGACATCAACCATAATGTGATTTTGTTGGGAATAATTTAAGTGTGAGTCAAAACTCCAACATTGAATAGAATAGACAAAGTTAAACACTATATAAGAATAAAGGTCTATAACACCATTGCTTTAAGGTCTTGGGATAAAAGTGGTATCGAATATCTTATATGTGTAAGACTAATGTCATATATATCTGAAACCACAATATCTTAATGACTATAACCCACATACAAAAATATAAACCCAACAGTGGTATCAAAGTCGATGGTTCGGAGTGACTGATCACATAATCATAACCAAAAAGGGGTCACTATACACCTGAAGCGAAATATACCATATGAAAAAGAAAGGAAAAAAAAGGGACTCACCCTTGAGAGGAGACTGTTGGAAATAATCTAAGTGAGTCAAAACTCCAACATTTGATAAAATAGACAAAGTTAAACACTATATAAGAATAAAGGCCTATAACACTATTACCTTAAGGTTTTGGGCTAAAAGTGGTGTTGAATGTCTTGTATGTGTAAGACTACTGTCATATATATCTAAAACCACAATCTCTCAATCACTATAACCCACATATATAAATATATAATCCAATAGATTTAAATACTTATCTAGAGTAAATGTATTAATTCCTCCTCAAAGAAAAATCGGGAAATTATGCTCCTATCCTGATAGCTTAAATTTGTAGGAACAATTGAAATTTAAACTTAAATATATTTAGAATCTCCAATTTAGGCTTAGATCGTTTTTTCACCAAATTTAATATTGAACTTTAGTTCATGTAATTTGAAAAAAATAAAAAAGAAGATAACTTGTTTTATTCTCTGTCCCAAACATATTTCATGGTTTCACTTGGATAATAAATTACAAGTTGTTACTTGATAAACTATTTTGGTTCTACATTCTTGCCATCAAACACTCAAAGGGTTTTAACTACAAGGCATTTGGGTATTGAAATAAAAAAAGTTTTTGTATGTCAAATTATAGAGATTAAAATGATCAATTTTGAATTTGAAGGATCGAAAACAAACTTATCATGAACTTGAATAACTAAAAATGCTTGAGTGTTAAAATTTGAAATTATTTTAGAGTTAATGACTTTCTTTTCACTTATACTCTTGTTATCTTTCATGCTGTTTGACCAAAAGGCAATAAGAATGTGCTTTTATATTGCTGTGCTGGGTGTCAATAATGATTTCTACTGAGCAGACACAGAAAAAGCATCCAGGATTGAAATATCAGACTAAACTGATGTCGAGGAAAAGAATCAAGAATATACATCCATTAATTGAAAAAGAACTATATAGCTGTAGTAAAATACTTAAACCCAAGAAGGACCTTAAGATAGGGAGTTATGAAGCAAAAATTAGTTACATCTTTTGCTTTCTATTTGAAGTACATCTTTCTCAGCTTCGTATTCCCACCTTAGTGTTACCATTCTGAGTTTAATATATTCATAGATATAACGCAGACAACTACTATTCACCTGTTATGTTGTGAAGCAGACAAATTTGCTTCTTGCTCGTTACACCTGTGCTTACCATCAAATGCAAGTTTTGGATATTCTACCCACACACGTACATGAATCCTACCAAGGCATGTCATTACCAAGCTAATTCCTTTGAAATCAAGTAATGGAAAGTGAAGTTATGAGGGGTTAATTCAATATTTTTGAAGCTTGACTTGGATTGAAACTCTTGAATGCTCTTCCTTTGAGAATCGGGTAGATAAGGCTTAATCATCTCCATCAAATCAGATGCTCCTATACCTGAATTTTTTGCAAAGGAATCAACCATCTTTGGAAGAACTACTTTCTGTTCCTTGTTTATGGTGATGGTGGACTGAATGTATTCCTCTTTGGCACATTGTAGCTCTTCAAATACTCTCTTAGGTGTGTACAAACGTACCTGAGAAGGTTGCAACAAGGACCAGGTGAATTTATGAGAAAATGATCGATGAAAGGGTTTCTTTAAAGCAGGAGGCTGTGAAAGCTACATATATGTCAAGTACATAATCCTATGTGCTATATATAACCTTAACCTAAGAAAAAGGCAAGAATTTCAGAAAACTTTCATTAGTTTAAATAATTTATTCTGACCAATCAATGTTTCAATTTGGTAATCTACATCTTTAGATATAGATTTTTCTGTTTCCTTGAGTTAGGTGAATACAACAAAAATTGTTGGTGAAGGTATCCTTTTACTTAAAAGTACAGAAAGACTAGAAGTCTACCGCAGGATCAGAATGGCTTCCTGTGCAAAGAGCAAATAGTAATAAAGGCTCTGGACGATGTATTGCATATCCTTTTCTTGCATCTCTAACCTTTGGTTTTGTCATTGAAGGAAACCACAACCGCAGCCACTAGTAGAAAAAGAAAGGTGCAATACTGAGATAAGAAAAGCATACGAACGATAGTATTTAATCTATGCTAAACTCGTTTGTTTGTTGTGTAAAATGAAATTTGCAATCTGCTTTGAAGTTTCTGGAAATCAGATTTACCTGTCCTGGGCGAGGCATTCTGCATCCCAGAATGAAGTTCTGTATCTGGTCTACGCTTATAGTATGTCCCCCAATGTTATACGCAGCCTGAAATATCCTAGCTTATTTTAGTAGATGTCACATACCAGTCAATTCAATGGAGTTTTCTGAACGAGAAACTTACCTTCAGTACTGAAGACATTCTCTTAACATTGTTTGCTGAAATTCCATAGACTAACAAGGCCTGTGGAGGAAAGAGAGGAGGAGGATAATGGTTCACTGATTTGGAGCAATAACATGCACAAGATAAAAAAGAATTAAGAGATAATTTTTACATGCATTGCTAAGGAATTGTGCACATTAATCCAAAAGGAAAGCTTTTCTTCATGCCTCATATTTCTAGGATTAACATCTTCCAGCCGAGAAACAAGTGACCTGCAAGAAACTAGGATATGAAGTAGTTCTTCCAGACAAAAGAAATCATCTAACCAAACTTGCATACCACACACATCTTGGACCATTGTACCACAGTTGATAACTTCAATTTTCAAGGTAAAAAATGCAATATGTAGCTTCACATCCAACTAATAGATTATTTAGAAAAGAAACTTTGAAACTGAATAAAATATGATAAAAAAGCATTATGCACTATAAGATGGCTCACCTAAATCTCCGTAGCATGTATTCAATTTCTTTTAATTTCTGATTATCAGTGCATAATTTCTGTATCCTTGTCATTGAGCAATAAGGTTCACTAAATTCTTTGCACCCTCTGACATGGAAAGGGTTAGTGGAGTTTAGATTGAAGGATGAGTGTTTCTTCCATTGTGATCCCCACTTACTACCCTGGCTCTGTGAAGATAACTCGTTACCACAAGATGAGTATGAAATAGGGGATGAAGCATTTTTGTGACCAAGAGAAGGTGGTTCTGTAAGTTCACAATATATAGCTGATATGCACTTAATCATCTCCTCAGAAAGCCAATTGGGTGTTTCTGGAACGTAATCAACATAGCTACTCCCAAGATGCTCAGCCAGACTTGTTGAACTGAATTTAGCAAACTGAGTTTGCTGTTGAAATAAAATTTGGAAGCCGGATATTAGAGAAGGCTGCATAACAAATAAAAGGATATAACCAGTTTACTGATTTTCATTACACTTACCTCCAACATGGATAATGGCAGAGAATGGTAAGAGTCAACTACAGCTTTGGTTTCAATGTTCCCAGGAGAAGCTTCAATTGAGCATACTGTTCGTTGAGATAGTGCAGAGTGACACCGATGAATACTAGAGTCTAAAACATTTTCTGATTCTAACTGGTTATTGCATTCCTTAAGGCGAAAGCCAACTGAATTTCTGGGGGAAATGGCATTACTACAGTCCACAACTGAAATTTCTTTGTCAGAAATAGCATCATTGCTGGGAACTGCAGATTTTACTTGATTAGTGTCTGAAGCTAATTCCAATCTTCTCTCCTTAGGTGATAAAGACGAAATTTGTTGATCAAATCTTTTCCGATACAAAGAGAGTAGGTATTGTTCCAAATAAACAACTTCTAATTCTAATATTCCAATTTCCTGAATCAGTTCCTTTGCAGCCTAAAATTACATAAGAGATGTATATAATGGATAGTCAGAAAGAAGCAAGATCCAAAAATTTCAACTGAGAAAGAAAAAACTGTACTTGTATGTAACTTTTACCTTGGGTATTGAATTTTCTATTGCAGCATCCTGTGAAAAAGGCAGATAACGTGCTTTCTCTAATGCGCGCCTTATCACAAATTGTTGCTGTAATCGTTTCTGAAGCTGTAGAATCTTCAGAGATATAAAAACTATATCAACCAAATGCAAATAAATATAATGAATACTACATTATTTGGCTCCAGGTTTATTATCTAAGCCATGAATAACAAGGACAATCCCAATCATTGCCTACAATACTACCCTCCTTGGCATGACTATGAATACCTGTTACTGTTACTGTTACTACAAATGTCTCCGCAAAAAGGACAACTTAATTATCAGTCAAGATTTTTACCTCTTGAGTCAAAGAGCTTTGAAGATCAATATTATTGTATTGCCTCGTCTTGGATTCAATGTTGTGCTTTAGTTTCCCCAGTTCCTTTTTGTGATATAAAAGAAAGAGAAAATTACTAAGAGTTATAAGTATTAGCTTCTATGTGCTGAAAATCATTCTTCTATAAGAATAATGCTAAAACATGCGCTAATAAAGGAATGGAAAATGCTCTCTATATAATGCTCAAAAATATGCATCAAGAAGGTAAAGGTGGTGTGAGAGAAAGGGAGAGATACCACTTCAGGACGATAAGAAGCTTCACTGATGTTCTCTAATCCATCTGCCATGACTCTTCTTTTCATTGGGTCACTGCCAAACAGTAAACAAAAATGTCAAGATAGGGTGCAGAGAACACGACATCATTACAGTTAACATGATCCTGTTAGCCTGCAAAACCAATGAAAAAAGCTTCGTCATAAGACCTGTTTTGGCAAGTAGGTGAAACAAATACCAGGTTGAACCTTAGTTTTTTAAAATACTTACTCCCCGAGACTCAAATATTAGAAAAAAGAAGGTAACGATGGACATAAAAACAAACAAATTTCAATCCCTTCAATCTTACTTAAAGCTTCTATTTCAGAATTACCCTTATCTTTAAATCTAAGCATCATTCTCAATAAAATCAATTGAGGGAAATTTAGGAAATATACCTCTTTATTGTATATAAACAAGAAAATTAAATGAAGTTTAGTGTGAAAATAGTTAAATTTGCTTTATGTAATGGAGTCCATTGGGAATATTAACTCTTGGGTTAATTTACCTTTACGATCTTGCGAAACAGAGTAAGATTACCTATATTTAATAGCATAAATCTGAAGATGCCAAAGTTCTGGATAACTTGAAGAACCATTATTTGGTTAAAAAATGAATGTATTGAAGAAGAAGAAGAAGAAGATGTGTGCCGCTGCAAGTCGGTCTTCAATTTATTTGGTTTAGAAAGACAAAAGTTGGTGAAATGAGAAAGTGACAACAAATACTGAAAAGAGAAAGAAGAGAAAATGTCGAAAGTAGGAAACGGATTGTGTCTGCAAAAACCTGTTGGAGCGCTTGTGACTTGAAATTGAAACAGTTGGGTCCATGAGCATGAATTGCTTGAGAACAGAATCGCGCCACTCTATTCCATGCATGTTAGTGTCAGATTGGCTTAAACACTGTCAATGAATGCACCAAAAACCATTAATGCCACAAACACAAGGACCAGATATTGACAAAGTTTCATAAATGCGACTTAGTCAAAATGGGAAGATACATCCAAAATACATTAATTTAAAGCATAGCTGCGCTTACAAGCAGCAGAATCTCCTCTCTGATGGAATGCGACTTCTCGCCCAGTGAACCTTTTTGAAAGCTGAATCGATTTGGTGGTTCAAAATCCAAACGGGCTCACAGTTATATCTGTTTCAATTCCAAAAACATATTCTTTTTTTCATATATACGTCTGGTAAATGTTATTCAACCACTATGGTACGATACAAGAAGAGTATACTTGTGTTGTACTGCTGTTGACAAAACAATCTATGAAGAACATAAGACCACCTTTTTTTTATTTTTTGACTAACTAACCCACCCCTTTTTGATAAAGTTGTTGTGGTTTTTGCATTTCATTAAAAGAAGAAAAATCAAGTCATAGCTTTTGTAGAATGTATTCCAAAGTAAAACTTAGGGATTACAAAAGAATGATATGACAAGAAACATGGAGGCAAACTGAGATATGTGTATTGCAGAATATGCAATCAACAATGATTCAAACACATTGCATGCATGTCAAAAGGCACTCCAACTTTGTGAAGCTTTTGTGCTGGTTGGCTTTATGCACTGCATTAAAAGAATCACATAAGTTTAGTTTTTTCCTTTATCTTATACCAGTGTCTAAAAGCTGAGACCTTCACCATTTAGAATGGAGCATAGTGACAAAAACACAGACCGTGATTAAGATGGCAGTTTGTTGGACAATGGACTTACATAATGCATCACCGCACAGTTCCATCCACTCGTGCACTTGGTCTCTTTTCTATGCCATTCCAAGGCCAAACTCACATGTGATACATCTCACAAATCATTTACCATCATTTGGTTTAAATGGTAAAAATTTGGTGTTCTTGAAGTTTGATCAACTCATCTTAATTTTCTTCTTTATCCTTATACTTCATTAAACAAATTGTTTATAGTGAAACATGACCCCTAATTGTTTATACTAAACTAAGACAAATTTTACCTACTAATTAGACAACCTGCCACTATCCTCCTATTACAATGAGAGGTGAAACCAACTGGTAATTACTTCACTACCTAATCTTGAAAGTGTTTAGTATAATTATTGGTGGCATCCAAACTGGTCTGAAGAATTATAATGTAGGGTTAAATAGGTTTATATTCCTTAAATTTGAACAGAAAATTGGAATTCGTTAATGTCCCAAACTTTGATACATTTTGTTTCTCAAACTTTAAAAATGAATGAATGTAGTCTACTTAACCTAACGGCGTTAAACTTTTTTAGGTGTTAAACCGTGTTTCAGGTTGACATTTGAGCTACACAAGCCTAAAACACCATTTGATGTCAAAAGAATTTATCTTAATTGAATTAGGAAGACTATATTTATTCATTTTTAAAATTTGGAACCAAACTGTATGCAAGTTTAGAAAGAAACAAATTTCAATTTTGCCTTTTAAAGAAGTAAAATCATATTTAACCTTATAATGATGTAATATAAACAAGAATTAAATGGACATGCTTAATTACTAAATTATAGAAGTTTGAACATGGTGTTACACAATTTACAGATAAATTTGAGGTTGCAGAAATGTGATAATTTTGATGGCACGTATTTAGAGTGATACCCTTGATGACCCCTCCACTAGGCGATGCTACCAACGCCAGGGAAGGTTGAAGAAGAAAACACAGTGAGTTTGGTGACTTGGAATAAAAAGGAAAACGCACTTATAGAAAAGCAGCCTCAAAAGGGCTGAAAGTTTATTGTCAAAGGAAGAAGCAGAGCATGTTTTTTAATATGAGGTGACTGGTTTTGGTGGGCTGTCTTTTGTCTAATTTCATGGAGAAACTTGGATACAACCAATTTTTGCATTGTCAATGACTTTGGTGGGAAAAAGTGCCATGCCTTTTCTCATTGGAGAGGGTGCTATACACGTATGGAAGAACAGCATTAAATAATGTCTCTATATATGTAGTTACAATAATGGTAGAGATATTTGCATGCCTCAATAGTTAATACTATGTACACATATTTTACATTAGACAGAATAATGAACTTTGATGAACAATACCTTCTTTTTCCATCTTTTGACCACAACTTGAAAGATGGAAAGAAGTTTTACAAGTTGACAATACAACATGTCCTCCTTCTCTTTTTATTTTAGTTTAACTTTTTTCATTTGTATATGATACCGTAAGAGTTAAAAATTTAAATATAAATCTAAGTTTCACATGTAAAAATATAAAACAGAATCTATATAAGGATAAAGACTCGTAAACTCATTATTTTAAATTTTTGAATTAGAGGTGATATCAATTCTTTATGTATAAATTGAGTTTATTTCCTTTTGTGTTATGTCTCCTTCCTCGAAAGATTTATCAGTAAATTTTGCTTACAATGTCCAATTCTTTATATGAAGCAAATATATCATGTATTGTTGGAAAGATATGAAGTACATGTTCATATTGTCCATTTTTTGTGTTGTGAAATTACACCGTTTGTATTGTTCAGTATGATTTTCTTTTTAGATTTTCTGTATCAGTGAGGAAAAGGTGGCTGAAATATAACACTAGAGGGATAAAAAAAAAAGTTTATTTGAGACTATTTGACGATTATTTGATAACTCTTGTAAAAGTAAAATAATTTTAACAAAAATTAACTCTTATAAATATAGAAGAAAAAAAGAGTGAATATCAATGAAAAATGATGTCAAATGGTAATATAAAGAATGTGATATCAAAATATCTGAATAAAAAAGGCTGAAAAAAATGTAAAAAGCAAATCAAAATGTTTTTAGCACAGATATTTGTGATTGAATAAAAATAAAATAAAACCTTTTATACTATAAATGCATGTGTGATTTTTTTATTTTTCTTGAACCCCAATGAGCAAAGGTAAAAATAAAAAATCTGTTCTGGTTTATTAATTCCATTTGTTCTGTTTTGGCTCTTGCAACTCTTCCAGACTCTGACTCACTTTTTGATATTTCACTGTTTTTTTTTATTTTGTAGTTTGACTTGTGGCTTGGTTAAACCTGCAGAACCAAAACCCTTCTATTCTATTTCCCTGTCTTGGGAGTCTCCAATCTCAGTTTCTGACTCCAATCAAAACAACAATATTTGTTAATTACTTAATTAATTAGAAAAATTAACTTGTCTTATTCAGCAAAACATTACACTGTCAAATTTTCAATGGAAACTGACAGACATACTTGTGACATGTATAATAAATGTTACACCAATAAACAATATCAGTTCAGCAGCGTTTTTCAATGATCCAGAACGAACCAAAATTCTACTAATTTCAAGACCTCAGAAATAGTGAAAACTTTACCTGTTAATGTGTCATGAGATAAGACACAAGCAACTTGTTAGTACATAAAATCTAGAGAACATCATTTTTTTCCTGTTGTTGAATTTCAGATGAAAACTTTGCTTTAAATTTTCATAATATATATATATATATATATATACAAAATTTTCATCGGTAAAATATTATATTAAATATGTTTTTTTGTCTTGAACCGTAGTAAAAGTAAAAATTAGTCCTTTTTTTAATTTTGAATTAATTTAATCTTTCATCTCTCGAAATATATAGATTTGATTCTTTTAATTAAATTTTAAAATTTTTTTAAATTTATTTAAGGTTTCAAACATGTTCTCAGCTAACACAGAAGAAGAAATATGTCTAATGGTATAAATAACTCGAATGTTATTATCAAATGTGTTTTAAAACATCAAATAAATCTAACAAAATCTAGTTAAAATAGACTAAATTTACATATTTCTAAAATCACAAATTAAATTGGATCAAAATTTCAAAATGAACCGATTCAAATTTTTAATAAAATTAGGAACAAAAATATATTTAATCCTACCAAATATTTCAAAGACACCAATTAACTATTGGTTAATATAATTCATTGAAAAATTTTAATTACATAAAGTAAACGGTATTCCTCATATTTTATTTGTCTACTTTCGAATAAAAATCATATTCATATAATCACTTGTTCATTTAAAGTTTTTAAATAATGTTGGGTGTTTTACTTGTGGCTTTATTCTTTTGTAATTCTCAAATATTTTGATACACTTACCATGAGAAAGAAAAAGATATATAAAAAAAGTTAAAAATAATTTTAAGATAATCACCAATATGTGAACAACCTACTAAAATGGACAATTAACAAGAAAAAAAATTAAAAATAGCAAATACTTTTCTCATCAAGTTCAAAAATTTGGTGGAAGGTGAGGAACAACATAGGAAAATGTAAAATTTATGATGAGTACTGGCACAGAGATCAATATGAAAATTGATTGAAGAATCATTTATTAGGGTTTGTGTTTAAATCCATGAATTAATGAGTGAGAGATGATGCAGCATTAATGGTAGTACAAGGAACCAATGCATGCATATTGGGGTTGCCACCATTTTATAGTGTTGTCAGAAGCTAACGAAGTTTCTTATTTCAACAAAACAAAGAAAACAGAATCTTAGCGTTGAGATTGATGAGACAGTAATATGTTCGGCATCAATTTTGTTCTCACTACTATCTCATACTCTGTTTTTTATAATACTTTATTTTCAGTCAAAGGAAACTATTTATTCTTTTTTTTTTCTTATTTTAATGTATGTTTATGTGTTATAAGATTTGCAGCAAGGTCATTGGGCTGGCCCAAGTCCATCAGGAATAAATTGGAATGCAAACAGTTTCTTCCTGCATCTCAATAACTTTCTTCTTGCACCTTCATATAATTTTTTTCTTTTTTCAGTTTGCACCAGAGTTAAAAAATAACTTTTGAATTTTATAATATAGAAGTTAAAAATAATTTTTACATTGTACACTTCAAAAACTATTTTTTCTATTAAGAAAAAAGACTTTTATATTCTACAATCCGAAAGCTAAAAATGACTTCCAAATTATACATTTCGGAAGTCAAAAATAATTTTCCAAAATTATGCCATCTAAAAGTCATTTTCTTTTTTATTTTTTAGTTTTGTAACAAAAAAAATTCTGAATTATACCATTTAGAAGTCATTTTTTATTTCTAAATTGCACAATTAAAAGAAGATAAAAGGTTATATGAGGGTGCAAGAAGAAACTTATAGGGAAGAAACTGCCATGAATACTTATGGCAGCTCTTGCTAGTGCCTTTTCCATTGTCCATGCCGACGACTTATTATGGGCAACAAAATGATGGTTTTTCCCCATTAATTGTTAAATTTAAGAAAATTTAAAAATTTAAATAAGTTTCTAAGATTTCACTTTAAATTCACAAAGTTAATCAATTTTTTTCATTCAAATAGTAATAATAATCTGTGTTTAGACGTTAAAATAGAAGAATAATTGAATACTTTTAAAGATTACATAAATTGCGATTTGATAAGATCACTTTAATGGCATAAATTATAATCGTTGACTGTCAGGTCCTTCGTAGACTTATTTGTCTGCCAACATACTATTTTCATTGACTTCTTTCTACCCATGGGCTTTATGTCCCTTTTTAGAAAGGCAAAAAAAAAGTATACAAATTTATATCCGGAGAAATCTTATAAGGATAACTTGAGAAAAAAAATTAACATTATTATGAGTTATTTTTTATTAACTTCTAAAAAACGATTTTTAATTAATTGATATAGTATTTTTAATTTATCGAGAAGTTTATTTCATTTTTTATTTTATTTCTTCCTCTCCTAAAAATGTGTATGAAGAAGGAATTCTCTTTTAACATATCCTTGAGCTCAAACAAAAGTATATTTCTTCCGATTAATAAAATTATTGAATCACGAAAGTGATGGAAAATTAATCTTTATGCGAACATGTATCAAGTAACTAAGAGTCCAAATTCTTTATTGATATATGCTAAACATTAAAAATACATTAAATTGACATTTTAAATATCTTTTTAATATATTTTAAGACATTAAAATTAGTGATAATCAGTGTATCATGGAGATACAATAGAGAAACAATAAAAAAAATCCAGAGAATTCAAATTCAGTAGCTAACTTCTCGCCATTTGACAAGAAGCTACTAATACAAAATATACGTACATAAGTGCAAAAACGATTTCAGTTTAAATGGTGAAGAAAATTTGTTTTCTGGTCCACTTCCCTAGTGCAAAATAAACTGTTTTGCTTTGAGAATTAGTAAAACATGAGGGTTTTGGAAAAAACTAAAAACTAGAGCATCGACATTAATAGAAGTATAGTGTTTGAAAGGTGAAAAAAGTAAAACAATAAAAATGAGTGAAGTTACCTCCACCTATGATTTGATAAGATAGGAATAAAAGGAACCTAGAAAATGTCCTGAAAGGTGTTTGCTAGAAACGCAGGTAGCCATTTACATAAAACTACTAGCAAATAAATGCCCCAAGGCTATCTATATACAGCGCTAGAATTTCAGACAGAAAGATAGAGATGGCGTCGGAATAATAAACTTTAGAAACATATATCTGAGTAGAGTAGAGAGAGAGAGAGAGAGACATGGGTGAAAGCGAATGGGGTGAGAAATCCAAAAAGATTAATTCCTTCCAAAAGCAGCAAAGCAATTTATGTTAGACCTGTACGCCTGTACGTATATAAGGTGTGTCCTTCTTCAAAGTCAATTTCTGTCTACAAACTCTGCTGGCAAGTTTAGATCAAAAAAACCACCTCCAAGACCATCTTTTCTAGCACGTTTACGAGAAGAGCATCCATTATCATCTGAACTCCCTGATCCGGAAGCCCGATCAAGTTCAGCAGTTACACCTACGCTTGCAGCATATATACAATAATCCTTTTCACTCAGTAACATTTCTGATGGCATCCACAAAGTCAAACTGAAGAAAACATACGTAAGAACATTCATAACATAATTAAATAAGAAACCTCCAAAATTAAATTTAAAAATTCTCACTGCATTTCCATGTTGCTAAATAACAATAAACAAAACAAGATCTACAATAAGCACCCTTCAACATGATTATGTATGTATCGCTCGTCTACAAATTTAACACTTTTTGAAAAAAGATTATAGCAAAGTCTATCAAAACCATGACCAGAGGATAGCATGCATCAAATCCACAGCAATGACTACTAGTATAATTTAATGCACAATAAAGAAATTAAAAAAGAGGCAAAATAACAAAATTTCTCTTTGGATCATTATGAGAGGCGGTAACACAAAGTGACAATGATAACGTCATCAAAAGGGTCCGGTTAATTATTCAAACAGAACCGACACGGGCACTTACCAGTATTTACTTTGTTGTTCCAGCAAACTGAAAGTTCTGAAGCCCTCTCGATGCCCTTTGACTTGTATGGTGCGATACTGTGAATGCCAAGATGGAGAGAACCCAATAAATCATTCTCGATGCACTCATACCTGCAGCAAATATCAGAATTTGCAATTATCAAAATGTCAAAACTAAGAAATGCACCACAACCTTATTTATTAAAGCGGACACTCACATTTTTTGACAAAGTTTATCAATAATTGTTGATAGGTTGAGAATCTGCATTCTTATCTCCACAACCTTATCATCTGAAAAGGTTTCAAAAGGCTCCTCCAAAATTTTAGAGAGCTTTTCAACATTTGCCTCGAGTTGCTGCTGTTGATCCTCAAATAAGTTCTGTTTTATTTCCCTTTGAGCTTCTGTCATTTCTTCCTTAAAAAGCTCATCTCCAAACATATAAAATGCAAAAGCATAGGAATAGGATAGGACTCTCCTAGATCTGAAAAGTCTGGAGAGACCATTATTTACCCAACTATAATCTCTGAGTGTAGAATCTTTTTCTTCTGATATGGCAATCTTCCCTTGTATAGTTTCTTTCAGTTTGCTTTCAATCTTAAAGGAGTCTGTGTGAGCTTTATATCGGTTATGATAATGCATATACCGATATAGATCCCTCTTTGCACGTTCTGCCGTTTTTTCTTGCTCTTTGTAGCGACCACAACTATGACCAGCTATACTTGACCAAGTATGCTCTCTGCCAGTAGCTCCACCGCACAACCAACTGCATCAAAAGGGGTGAATTATTACTAAAAAGATAAGTAAAATGTCAACACAGTGTAAGAGGTGGCTTCAACTTCTGATCCGTAGTACTACTGTGTTTAATTGACTGATATTTTGCAGCCAAAAAGATTAATTATTAAAAAGAATATGCTAATGCAGGAAGGAGGAGGAAAACTCACCAAAATGCTTGACCACAGATACAGCTAACCAAGTTACAACCACCATTCTTCTCCACTGGTTTGTGACACTTTGGGCATGGTTTTGTATGAACGGTTATCCAATTAACAGTTTCTGACTCATCTCGACACTTCTTAGCCCAAAGCTCCCACATCAGGCATGAACAAGGTGAGTGTGCTTCTGACAAGCACCTAAAACAAAACTGTAAACCACATGAACATTCTACCTCACACAATTCATCATCCTCAACCCGTATTGCATTCCCACAATGAGGTGTACTGGGACACCATTTAACTCTTTTATTGTCTTCAATGTAAGATTCAAGAAGAAAGCGTTCATATTTCTCTGCCATATCAGGGTGCTTTCTACTGAGTAAAGTTCTAACCACAGCTTCATCACATATGGAATTGCACTTGTGTTGCATGCATCTAATACGTTTACTTTGACCCTCATTTATTTTGACAATAAAATGCTCAATCCAACCTGTAAAATGTAAACAAATACAAAACACGCTCATAAATGAAGTTTGCATAATTTCCAATTGTTCAAAACCATAGGTTATGAATAACGAAACAAATACTCACAGGAGTTGCAAAAGCAATGGCTACAATCCATTCTTGTTGTTTCGACCCTAGCAACATCCTCCATGCAGATGTAGCACATTACTGTAGAAGGAAGGGATGAGTCAGAGTCGGGATGTTCATCCACAGTAACACCAGCCTCGCCAAAGAGAAATGCTTTCCCCTTGTCTACATATACTGCAAACAACTTCTCCACATCCCAACGATGATAAATTAGCAGTGTACGAGCGTGTTGCTCTCTTACCGATAGCATCTCCATTACTCTGCGCAAATCCTCCTTCTGCAAAAATATGCATACCGATCTCAGTAAAAGGTTGAAAATATAATTTATCCAAATAAAACACACAAAGACATAATTTTCCCCACTCATGTTACCTGTGCAACTAAAAGTGATTCCTTTGTAATCACCTGCAAATATCAAAGGAGTTCATCAGATTACAGTAAACTTGAGAAAAGAACAATATAGTCCAGTTTTCACCCCATACCCAAAAATTAAAAAACAACAACAATAATAATAATATTAATAATAATAATAATAGAATCACATAACCTCACGTAATCTCTGAGACTGAGATGCCAGTCATAAAGAATCCCTTCAAATTCCAACCACAAATTTAACACCCACAAATGAATTCAATAAAGTCCAGAGGTTCATTCATGTTACGCAGTACAACTGTGCAACAAAATTCAAAACAGTTCTGAAAGCCTCAACCTTCAACAGACCCATATAAATACAAAACCCAAGATAATGCACCTTAACATGATAACAATCATCACAAACCAATACATGAAAAGAAAAAAAGTTACATACATACACAAACACTCCATACACAAATAAACAAACACAAACAACGTAAAATCATCGTAAAATCATCAAGACGAAATCCCAATAGGTGAGGGTTTTTGAGGGAAGAAAAAAATAAATTGGGATTATCCCAAAAACGATATATCCTATCGGAAGGGAATACCTTAGTTGTGGGACCCTTGGAAGAGAGCAACGCGTAATCCTCGTCGTTTTCGTAGGCCTCGACAGAGTCATCTTGATCGGAGTCGTAATGGTAATCCTCGTCGCTGCTCGCGTAATCTTCCATCTCCATCACCCCACCCCCAAAACGATTGAATGCCTATTCAATTTCAATTGATGAAACAAACAATTATCGCACAATTAGGGATTCGATATTCGATCGAATCCGGTGATCGGAAAATCAATAACTGAAATTCCGACGAGATGGCCGGCAAGACAGGGCGCAGCCACTCACCCAGACGCACACAAAGAGAGAGAAACAACCTTTTCTTCTTCCTTTTGCAGTTTTTCGCACACCCTTTTCCTTTATATAAATTACAAAATTTATATTATTATTATTCATTTGCTATATAAATATGGTTGATTGATTTAATCTTCCGTAAATATTGTCACTATAGATATTACTATTATTTTTTAATTTCTGAAAATCTTATACTCTTAAAAATATCCCACATTTAGTTTTCATTTTATTTATTTTATTCAGTTTTTTTAATTAATTATACATTTTATTTTATTTATTTTAGATGTGAAATTTCTCCAAACTTAATGCATCATAGTAATAATTATTTAAACTGTATTTCAAATATAACTCGATAGGACAGTGAAATGATGATAATTATATTCAATAATAAAACAATAGTTCACTGTCTTCACTTTTTCAAGTCCAACTTCATTGGTCATCCCAGATTTTTGCTTTAATTTTTAATAAAATGAAGAAAAAAAAAGTATTCTTTTTTCTACTTTCTTTTCTAATTATTGTCAGTTATAGATTACATTCAGTTTTCCTCTATTTCCTGAAATAGAATTTCACATTTGTGAGAAAAATTGTTTTTTCATGACGTATTATTTTCGTTGAGCTACCAAAAATATATATTTTCTGACGTAATCTTGGGAAATTTTGAGACTCTCATACTTGGTTATATTTCCATACGACTATTTTTTTTTAAATAAATATTGTTAACACAAGTAGTTTTAAATTTCAAATTAATTTACTCTTGAGTAAGTAAATTGTTATGCCATGACTAGCTAAATGAGACATGATGTATTTTATTATTAAGATACTTACATAGTGTTTTTTTTATATTTCACTATTTTTTGTAATCATAAAAAGTAAAAAAATTATAAAAGCTATATTCTTAAAAAATAATTATTAAAAAATATATACAGATTTTATAGGATAATATAAGTAATAAAATCTGTTAAATGTGTTAAAAAACGGTTACCGAAAAATTATCAAAAGCCATCTTTTTTGATGTGTAAGTATAGATTTATAAGATATTTATATAATATTTTTTCATATTACACTATGTTTTATAATTATATTTTATCTTATCAGTATAAAAAAATAAAAAACCAATTAGTTAAATTATTATTAAAATAAAAATATTATCAAAATTTAGAAAAGAAATATTGTTAAAAAATAATTACAAAAAAATAGATAAAATTTAAAGAATAATACAATTAATAAGATAATTTATAATAAAGATAAAATCGATAGTGAAATGCAGTTGTTACCAATAATAATCTTCCATCATCTTCTTTATATATATATCAAGTTTATTTAAGATTAGAACGTTTTGAGTTTGTTTAAATTTATTTTTAATATTTTAGGAGATAATCCAATGGAAAATAAGGTATAAAATATGAATATATATATATATATATATATATATATATATATATTTTTATTAAAAGTAAAAAATATAATTAAATAATTATTTTGTAAATAGAAAGTCAAAATAATTTTAATTAATTAAAAACTAAAAATATAAAAGTAAATACTTTAAAATATCAATTGTCTTAGTCTTTTTAATATTTTATATTGATAGACTCCTTTAATAAATAATTTTGACACTTTATCTTAGAAAATAAAGGATAAATTATTTGTTTGGTCAATATATTCTTACTTTTACTTTTTAATTTGGCATTCATATTATTATAAAGATTAGGTTGAATTTTTAATCTTTTTAATTAATATTAACTTAAGCACTCCATGTCAACAATTCAAAATGTTTATATTATTTTATAAGTTAATATATATGTAGAGATTAAGTTAATATATAAGAAAAACACATTGAGAATATTAAAAGTTAGCGATTAAAATTACAAATATAATAGAAAAATCTGTGACATATTTATATAAAATATTTTATTTCTAAAGAATTGGCTAACAATTATATTTAAAAAGAAAATCTGTAATAATTACATTGGGTAAAATAGAAATAAAAATTGTGTAAAAAAAGAGGTGTCTTTACATATATGCATATTCAATTAAGTTTTTTATAAGGTTGATAAATATTTAGTATTTATGTCTATCATCTTCTATTATTTGTCATTATTTATGTGTTTTGTTTTCATTTCATAGAAAAATATTAGAATGTTATATGTTCTTTTAAGTTATATATATTTTTCTTTTTTCTTGAGATTATTGTATAAGAAAATAAAAGATTGTAGAAAATTAGAGAGGTGTATGCCAAAACCATTTCATCCAGCTAAGTGTCAACACTCGTCCAACGAGATAGAACAATTGAAAATGAATCAAAAGTTATTTCTCGTCTAGTGAGAGCTCAAGCTGATCCAACAAGTAAGCAGTTTCTAATTATGGCTATAGTGTCGATAATGAAAGAAAAACAAAAAGGTTCTTTTGGTGTGGAAACGCATAAGAAACTTAGAACTTGGTCAGTGACACTTCTAAGGCTAAAGGACATCAAATTCTTTCGTTCGCTCATCAAATATGTATATTCTAGCTATATAGGAGTAGTTAAACTCCCATTTCATTAGGATTTGATGTAATGAATTTATACTCTATATAACTTTTTCGATGCAATATATTCTATTTCATATTCAAATATTAAATTTTAGTTAGTAATGTGTATGATGGAATATCATGTTATTTGTTAATACCAAATTATTGGAAAACAAATTGGAATCAAAGACATGGATAAAACATCCAAGAGTTTTAGTTATAGGAATGGATCTAATCTCTTGGTCATTCTACAAATCTAATCTTAGTGCAAATTATGTTAAATGGTTAAGGAAATAGAGTTTTAACATATAGATTTAGAAATTGCTTATAAGGAATTAGAACAAGTACGCATATAATGTGAATGTGAATAAGTTAGAGATTTATTGTGTTACTGTTACATTAATTTGGTTCACGAAATCCAATCCTAATGAAACTTTTACCGAATTAAGTCTTAACTTTTGTAATTTTGTCTGCCTTTCTTTTAGATTGAATAAAACAATGTTTTCATTGTCGCTGAAATTAGTAAATAATCATAATTAGACAAACAAATGCAAATCCCTAGGAAAAATTATACTCGGACTTCCATTTTACTACTTGCAACAATTTGGTATACTTGTCAAAGAGTTAACAAGTTTTTTACGTCATTGTTGGAGAATTGTTTGTTGTATGGAATGAAGCTTCTTGACCAAATAGCTAACCTCTATGCATGATGTGAAATCATTTGTGAACCCTTTTTTAGCCTTGATGTGTTGTTTTTCTACCTTGAGCTTTTGAAATATTATATTACCTCACATAATGGAAGAAGAGAATAAGTTTTATATTCTAAACGTGGGTATAGGTTGAAATTAAGTTTGGGGAAAAATGATTGAGATATGAAAACCAAGTTGCCTGAGAACCTTAAAATGTGATGATTGTATATTTCTCAAAAACTTTTAAAGAAAAAAAAAGCAAAGAATGAAAAGGTACATGAAATGAAAATTATAAGGTTGAGTTATGACAAGAACATGGTGGATAGTTTTGTTGTGTAAATGGGAATTGAGGATGCTCATAAATGATGTATGCATATAATTGTTCTACTCTTTTTGAAGTGGTGATTTGAATCTATGAAAAACCATAATTCTTCTAGCCAAGCTAAGTTTCAACCTTAGAAAGACCTTTTGATCTAACCGATGTTTGTGAAATGTGTGAACGAGATGATGTGCAAAAATTAATCAATTAGTGTTATAACATGCTATTTGTGAGGTATAATGCTAAACACATTTTTGAGGAAACATGGACTGTTGTTGAGTTCTAAAGATTCTTTCACTGGTTGTCATGTGTCATGTTGGGTCGAGGTTATGAGTTGATAAAAGCATCATGCCATATATTTTTTACTTTTGGAAATGCAAGTGAAATTTCTTTAATTTGTGCAAAGTCATTATTATGTTGAGAGATCATATGCTGCTTTGTCTATATTGTTCAAGTTCAGTTAGTGTCTTTGTTTATGTTTGTATATTTGTCTTTCATGAGGACATGAAAAAATAAAATAAAAGTTTGGGGGAGTTGATAAGTTTGAAAAATTCTTAGTATTTATGCTTATTAACCTTTATTAATTTTCTTTATTCATGTGTTTTGTGTTCATTTCATAGAAAAATGTTGGAGTTTTATGTGTTCTTTTAAGTTAGGTATATTTTTATTTTTCTTGAGATTATTGTATAGGAAAATGGAAGATTGGAGAAGATTAGAGAGTTGTCTGCCAGAACCACCTCGTCTAGCCACAATGCCAACATCGCCTATCGAGATATAGCAACTAGAAGTGAATTAGAAGTTATTTCTTGCCCAACAAGAGCTCAGGCTAGCTGATCATGGTTATAGTGTCGATAATGAAAGGAAAAAAAAAGTTTCTTTTAGTATGGAAACACATAAGAAACTCAGAACTCGATCAAGGGCACTTATTGGGCTAAAGGACATCAACTCTCATTCTTTTGTCAGAATTCATTAAATCTATATGTCCTAGATGTATAGGAGTAGTTAAACTCCCATTCCATTAGGAGTAGTTAAATCTATGTAACTTTTCTGATGCAATATATTCTCTTTCACATTCAAATATTTTATCTTAGTTATTAATGCGTATGGAATATCATGCTATTTATTAATACCACATGCAAACTGTATATTGAAATAGCTAAGCAATTAGAGTTTTAATATATAGATTTAGAACTTGCTTATAAGGAATTAGAGCAAGTATGATTATAATGTGAGTGTGAATAAATTAGAAATATATTATATTACTGTTAAGTTAATTTGGTTCACGAATTCCAATCCTAACTAAGCTTTTACCAAATAAAGTCTTAACTGTTATAATTTTATATGCTTTTCGTTTAAATCGAATCAAACAATGATTTTCACAATCGCTAACATTAGTAAAAAATCATAAAATAAACAAATACAAATCTTTAGAAAAAATATACTTGAACTTCTATTCTAGTATTTGCAACGATTTGGTATATTTGTAAAAAAGTTAACAATTTTTAATCTTTTGAATTAATATTAGCAAAAATATATTGTGTGTCAACATTTTAAAAATATTAGTATTGTATTACAACTTAATAATATATATATATATATATATATATATATATATATATATATATATATATATATATATAAAAATTGAGAATAAAAACTGTGTACACAAAAAGAGTTATACTCTTTATGTATTTCTTTATATATAGATTAGCGTTAAATTAATACATGTATGTATATTTTTTAAATATTTGTATTGTATTATAATTTAATAAAGTATGTAGAGATCGTATAAAAGAAAAATACACTCAGAGTATCGAAAGTTAACAGAAAAATAAAATACAAATATAACAATATAAAAATCTATGACAGAAGACAAAATATTTTATTTCTAAAAAATCAGTTAACTTTTATATTTAAAAGAAAACCAGTTAGTAATTACATTCTAAAATGAAGATAAAAATTGTGTATACAAAAATAACTATTCTTTTTTTATATATAGATTCTATAGATATATAGCTATAAATATAAAAAATATAGATATTTTGGTCTTTTTCTATTAATTATCAAAACAAAATATCAAACAATCTAAAAGATATGTTGATGCTAGCTTTAAAATTAAGAAATTTAATCCAAACATTTAGTAATACAAGGATAAAATTGAATAAGTTATATAAATATAAGACTTAGTTCAATAAATTGTATAAATATGAAGGCTTAATAAATAAATAATATATATATATATATATATATATATATATATTTTTTTGTTGGACTCGACACGAATCATATCATCATATGAAATAAAATTAAATCATATAAAATAAAATATAACAGGAAATGAGTTTTTAATGTCTATTCAAGTTACTGTTTTAATTAAATATAACTAATTTTTTAAATTTAAATAGTTTTTTAATTTAATTATTATTTTTTAAACTAAACAAATAAAAATCATCTACAAATTATCTATAATTAAATTATAAAAATAATTTATTTTTATTTTTATAATTATGATTTCATTATTTTTTTTGTTATTACGTAAACACATGCGCTAGTATATATTATATATATTTTGTTTGAAAAAATCGTGGGTATTTTACTATCAGTGATAAATGTTTATGTTTATATATTTAAAATTTGATAAATAGATATTTTAAAAAATAAAAATTCTTTTATAATTAAAATTTATATCAAACAAACATATTTATCTGTATAAATATATTTTAGATTTATAGTCAACGGTTTATAAAGTGGTAAAACATTGCTTTCACTGATTTAAAGTGTTAAAAAGAAAACTCTTGGTTTAAAAAAATATATTTCAATTAAAGATGGAAAGGAAAAATAAAACTTAAATATACACCTAGAAAAGGAAAAGCGGAGTGAGATTGAAAACAACCGATTGATTATTATTTTTATTTCGATATTTGTGAGTTTATATAATATAATATTTTCAATTTATTTTTTTTATCAGCAAAAATGTAATAAAATTAAAGTTCAACACTTGGATGCTCAATACATGGTACTATCTTACAAGATGTACATTTTTTATTTTAAAGGATTTAATGTAGTGCTCTGTATTAAATTGGTTTTAACATCTACCTTTTTTTTTCTTTGAGTTTTTTTTTTCCAACACTTCTCTTTTCTATTGCACACCTCACTTACTGGTTTCCTTTTCTTGTTTTTAACCTCACTTGTTTAAAAGGTTTGAACTAGTTGAGAGTTGAGCTCAAAATGTGAGTTTTATTATTTCATTAAAAAGTGAGAAAAAAAAAAGATAAAAATAAAAGGGGATTTGAAAAGAAAGAAAAAGTGTGAATGTCACTTAAATCACAAGGAAGGAAGGAACATGAATATAAATAAAATGGGTTTCTACAAGAGAGCCAATATGACTTACTACTAGTTCGAGTTAAATTGAATTGGAAAAATTTTAGTTTTTTTTTTAAATATGGGTTAAATTAGACATGTCTCACTTAATACACAAATTAAACCGAAAATTAAGGGCAGATTGACTCACAATTCACAAACAACAACCTTTTGTTAGTTGTTTACCATTTTTTTCATAACTTTTTTATTATAATCATTTACTACTTCTAATTATGTATGTTGACAATTTGATCCTTTTAAATATTATAATGATTTTAATAATGTTTGAATAGTTTAGATATTTAATAAAAAAATATTATTAAGTAAGTCAATTCACTAACTCATCAGCTTGTGATTAGTCGAATTAGATTACAAAATTTTTTATTCACAAAAAATGAGTCGAGTTGAAGTCACTCATCTTTAGCCTAACCTTCAATAAGTATACCTCTATAAACAAAATCTTATTAGTTGGGGTATTCACTTTGACACTCCCTAGAGGTGAAGAGTAAAAAAACTCTAAGAAAGAACGAAGGAAGTAAAGAGTGATGGAGAAAAGAGGGAGAAAGGCAAAAAGAATGGTAGAAGGACCAGGAAAAGAGTGGTAAAGGTGGAAGAAGAAAGAAAGAAAATAATACAAAAAGAGATTCAGAAATGGTCATAGCAAAGAATTACATGGAATCCTTCTAAGTAAAATGAATACTAAATTTGGAACAAAATATTATCGAATAAATCTTATAAATAATAGATCCAAAATACTTATTAAACTTAAAATTAATCATTAAAAAATTAAATTAAATTTAACTAAAGTTTGATATTAATTTTTTATTTTCTAAATACATATTTAAATTTAATACTATTGAAATTAAATTATCTATCCAAACTGAAGTTTGAATTAATTTATCCCAAACAAAGATTTAAAAGTATTAAAAACTTAAATCAAAGCCTAAACCATAGACCTAAACCCTAAACTTAAATCAAAGTAATTTAAACCACATTTCAAATTCCTTTAAAATTTCAAAATTTCTCATCCAAACACAATTTAAGGCAATCAACCTAAAGCATGCCAGCCTTGGCAACTTGAGTTGCTTTCATTAACTTTTCAACAAATTTAGAATTACAATTTTGGAGCCACATTAGATTGTTTAATCCATTGTTATGATAATTGCACTCCTCCTTTGAAGCAAGGAAACTAAATTTGCAGTAAGAAAAATAAATTGAAATGGGTGACAAAAACTTAATGCAATACAAACTAATAGTTCAACTCGTCAACATTGATTAGGAAAGCAAAATCTTCACTTTCTAATTCTTCATGAAGTAGATTAATAGGCGGTGCTTCAAACCCCTTTGTAGGTGGCACATCATCATATGACGATCTCTGTCCCTGAAAAATGTTTCATCAAAAACATTTAAAACAAAAACGCAGTCACAATCGTCATCAACCTCTTATAAACAATCCTACACTAAATCATATATAACCAGAACTATATTCAAGAAACAACTCATTGTTCGTTTGAATTAGCTTCATGGTGAGAAATAATTATTTTTTCAGAGAGGACAAAACAACAAATAGTCACTTCTTCCTTTTCAAGGCATCACCATGATTTTGTGTGGTGGAACTTATTCTTGTTTTGCTATCCGAACACACTGTCAGATGTCACCTAGTGCTCCATCAAGGGTGGAGGAGATCCAAAACTGAAACCCCCGCACATGTGTAGCACACTATATAAAACCCTCCCTCACCCGAGAAAAGATGCCCTGACACTACTCGTGATGAAATCTATACTTCCTCATGTGAATAGACTAATTATCTATATTGCACAAGGTAGCAGTTTTTAATTGCAAAAAGTAGGAGTATGTTAGATTTTCAAAGGAATATGCAACATCACATTAACCTGTATTTAAAAATTAAACAACTTTGTCCTTGAAAGATACGCATGGCATTAATTAGTCCTTTGATGTGGCATTTTTAGCCATCAAATTGGTTATTGGAGTACAAATACAGATGATTTTCATCATCGGTGAAGAACCAATCTGGTAAAGTTAAGTCAAGTTTAAGTTTGAAGGACCAGAATGAGTATTCACTATAAAAGGTAGTCAATGGAATGGGGAATTTTGGTAGAAAACTCGTATGTTCAAGTCTTGGTAGCAATACCTTAAAATAATAAGGAACAAACATTTGTTTTTATCAGCATAAGAAAAACAAGTAAGGTTATAGGACCAACCTTCTTAAGAATGTAGACAAAATAGTGAAAGGTTTCACCAAAAGTAGTCCACTCAACAGACCAGGTGAAATCTGGTGCGTTAAATATAGGGCGCCTGAAATGTGGCTGCAAAGAAATTTTAAATATATTAGAATCAATCACAGCAACACCAATTAAAGGAGACATACCAAACAGTTCCTTTTTGAAACCTGGCCAAAAGTTACTGAAATAAATGTGCCACCAGCTTTCAAAACCCTGTGAACACCTTTCAAAGTGGCCATGACCTTGGATAAAGTTTCAGGCTTTGGATTCCATGGGTCACCACTGTCCACGAACAATACATCCTTCAAAACCAAGAATCACATGTATCCCATAAACTTCAAACAATCATCGTACGGAAACCACAATCATTAGTTTAAGACATCAAGCCAAAATCCCACGATAAACGAAAGCAAAATCATTCAATTTACCATAGTTCCTTTCTCAATAACCAAATCAAAACACTCATCCCCAAAAGGTAGCTCTAGCATATCAGCTTGCAGCACTTTTATGTCTAACCACAAAAATGAAAACACGTAAAATAATAACTACAAAAACAATGTAAATCACATAACAAACAGAAACACAGAATCACGTAATAAAGCTAATATTCATAGTCAATCGCCCACATGTGTGTGTAGCAAATAATGAAGCTCAAAAGACAAGATTTTCTCGTCAAAAATTAAATTAGTTTCTTACCCAATTTCAAATTCCTTTATGAATGTACAAGTTAAAATCATTTTTTTTATTAAGAAACTAATTATAAGGGAGAATATTTTATTTCAATTTTTTTTCCTATGGAATTTGTCCTAACAGGGCCTTAATTCAAATGCAGAAGCTGACCTTTGAATCCCCGGGAGAGTAACCTCTTTTGCATGTTTTGAACCGCAACATGTGAAAGATCAATGCAAGTTATGTTGGTCGTGCCATCCTTATGCAATTGTTCACACATTTGTGAGTTTCCACATCCAAGCTCCAGGACCTGCAGATACGTTCGCGTAAGCTATGTTCCCATCAGAAATCGTAACCTAATGCATGAACGAAGCATACAGCGGAATGGGGCGTGAGATGGGGTTGAATCAAGTGGCGAAAATGGGAATAATCCTTGAACCACTCATATTGTTCCTCCTTCGAGAACCTCTCATCCCTGACACCAACCAAATGAACATTAAAATAACTTTTGAAATTCACCAAAATTGTTGAGAAGATGTGATCAATGAATAGGGTTTACCAGTATGAAGGATTAAGGTAGGCCATTGCAGTTGAAGGTGTTGGCGTATCTTCCATTGTTCCTCTTCAAACTTCAATCAAAAACCCTAACACCAAACCCCTCTATTCCTTGGGAACACGGTAAATTGAATTTTATTGGTATCCGTTGAGACTTGACAGTGAAAAAGAAAATACTTGAGGTTAAAATCAAACACATGATACCATTGATGCAGGCTTATCAAGCAATCAATTTTAAACTTCATAATTTTGTATGTAGAAAATGATTATTAGCAAAATATATAAACAACGTGAGAAAAAAAGAAATAATTTTAGATACATGTTATCCTTCTAAATACAAATTGTAATTTTTATTATTATTTATTGATGTAAAATAAATTATAGAAAATTAATAAATTCATAAAAAAAATTATATCACTCTCAATTTAATATATACAAAATTTGTAATTTCTTTTTATGTACTTTTTAATTTTTATAATTCTATTCGATATTAAAATTAGATCCGTTAAAAAAAATATAACTTAGACTGAAATTTAAATTCTCAATAAATAATTAGATCATTTACACATTTTAGTCATGTAACCTATGCAGTTTTAAATAAAATTGTATATTTTTAAACAATTCTTTTTACATTTAAATAATACAAGACCCACTTATTTCAATTTATTGATTTGGATTGGATTGTTAAAAGAGTATAAATCAATTAAAATTGATTAATTCGTATTTTATTTCTTCTGGATTTGATTAAAATAAACTCATAAATACCTTTACTTAAGTATCATTAATCATGTTGTGTAGTCTCTTAAGTATTGAAAATATTTAAAATATGTCTCACAATGATTGTAAAATGTATGTTTTCGGAAATTAAATTAATAGATATTTATTATTATGTTTATTTTAATAATTGCACTGGTTTAATAACTATTAAAAAATTAAATTGGCAGTTTAATCTACAGAAGCTATGTATGAAGGGTTGTTTTGAATATGTTGAATATCTCACATAAATGAGGACAAATTCTACTTTGGTGAACTGATTCAATGAAGGTGAATTAGACTAAAACTCATCTCAATGTAATTTCAAAATCATTAAAAATTATTTAAGTGAAGATTTGGACACATTGTTTTGTTTATTATTGGATTCACTCGATTCTTATATTTGATGTCCTTGATAAAATGAATTAAAATACATGTAAACTACTATTTCTAATGCAATGGCTATTCCAGAAATGAGCTATCACAGAACAGTGTGCATATGCACTATGTAGATGGCAAATGCATGATGAAATGATGTTAGACAGGTTAGAAAATGAAAATGATTACTTAAAACTGTTAGAATGATGTAAATAATAACTGTTAGAATGATGTAAATAATATGCTGGGATGTTCAGAATTATGAAAAACTATGCCTAATTACAAAATCTGAAACTGTTTGATGAAATACTTGAATGAAGGTGCAGTTCTACCAAACAGTTTGTCAATGAATTAAAAGACAGAAAATGAATATGCAATGAATGAAACAAGTCTTAAATGATGAATATGAATGGAAGATGCTAATTAATTACAAGAAATGAATGCGGAAACGAAAAGATTTTAACTGCACCCTTATAAAAGAACTGCACTGTGGTTAATATTCTGTGCATGCCTGTAAAATCTATAAGTTTTAAATATATTTTTAGTTTTCGTTTTCGTAGTGTTGGTTACGGATGACCATTATTTTGATAGAATATTTAAAATGAATCTTATTTTGATAGAATGTTTAAAATGGTTCTCATTTTCGCAATTCGTGTTTTATTTGGTCATTTTCTGTAATATCGTTTAAATCAGTAACCTGAGCACTGTAAAAGGGACACTGTTTGTATTATGTTGCATTGGGATGTGTTACGTGTACTATACAAATAGCTAATTAACATTAACTGTTCAATTTGGAGGAAATTTTGCAATCAGGGCTTGAGTTGGATTGCAGTCGCACTCTTCATCGTTGGAGGCGATTTCTTCATCTTGTCTTTCTTGAACTGGATTGCAGAGTTGGAGGCGATTTCTTCATCTTGTCTTTTTTGAGCTCGGATTTGCAGAGGAAACAGCTAATACTTGTCATTTAATCGTTGGATTGCAGTCGCGCTCTTCATTTCAATTTTCCAGTTAATCATCATGAGTGGGTTTAAGGTTTTCTGGGTTGTGGTTGCTTGTGTGTTAGGGTTTTCGTAATTCTATGTTGGGGTTTTGTACACGTAACACACCTTAATACAAACAGTGTCACCTATACAATATTTCATTACTGATTTAAATGACGTCACAGAAGGACCAAATAAAACACGAATTGTGAAAATGAAAACCATTTTAAACATTCGGTAAGGATGAAGATCATTATAAACATTCTATCGAAATGAGCATCATCCGCAACAAACACTACAAAAATGAAGACGAAAAAGATATTTAAGCCGATCTATAATTCAACATAAGGTAAGAAAGTATTTTTTTTTTTCTAAAAAGAAATACCCGGATTTACATTTTATTCTTATTTTCTCTTAATTAGAAATAAATTATTCAGGAAAACTCAACTTCCACTTCCCACAACAAATTGTATCAAATTCGAACCGCATACGATAATGATAGAGGGCGCGTGATGGAAGAGTGAACTAGATTTCACTTCCAGGTCTCTTACTCGCGCTCAAAGGAAACAATTTCTCCTCTATTGCAATTTCAATCTCGCGCAGAACCCTTCAATCTTTCCTTTGTTCTTCAATTTGTCTAGACAAATCCCCTTTCTTTCACATGAAATCCAGTTGAGTCCCGATTACAGTCTTAAGCACACTGGTAAGCGGTTCGGTGGTTTGTGGTACAGTGGTTCGCTGGTTCACGGCTCTGTGATAATCTGGTAAGGGATCGAAAGGTTCTTCTGTTGTTTTGTACATGCCTCGTAGCCATTTATTGTGAAAGTTTGAGTGTGATTGTGTGAAGCTGGGAGGATGCAACCTTCACATATTGTCCTTATTGTTGTCGTGCTCTGTGATTATCTAGTGGTTTTTTTGCGTTGTTACTGACTTTGGTGGTGTTTGGTTTTTGTTTCAACTCCTTATTAGATGCATGCACTATATAAAAACAGTTATCATAATCTGTATATGCCCATCGGTTCATCGGCCATGACCGGTCCTCAGGTTCATCGAACAAGGCTGGGAGGGCTCGTATATAAAACATATTCACCGGTCGAACGGTCTTATGAATGAATTGTATAGGACCATCGGTCAATCGGTGTCACAAATGAACCATGTATTATATTGTAAGGGACCATCGGTCGATCGGTCTCGCAAACGAACCACATATTATATCGTAATGAACAATCGGTCGATCGGCTTACATATTAATTACGCATTACTCCACAAAGGACCATCGGTCGTTCGGTCCCACACAAACAATGCCTTAACTTATAAAGGACACTCGTTTGATCAGCCACCAGGTCGATCGTTCGATCAGACTCCTAAGTGATTCGCGTAGCACTTTATATATGATCATCGGTCGATCAGTTATAAATGAATTATTCACTTGTAAAAATCAGAAGATAACCAGCCTAGTCAAACGGCCATCAGTCGCATGGCCAAACAACACCAGTCAATTGGATTAATTAACCTTAAACAAGTCAGTAATCTTGATTAGAGGATCATTGGACCGTGATTAAGGAACCCTAATCACATGCCCATACCGAAACTATAAATAGGGTCCAAAGGTAGGTTGGTGAGCATGTTTAATTCGCATTTATTACGACAGTTATACTGACCGATCGGTTCATTAACTCACTTAAGCACGCACCGGAACCTTTTAGACAGGTACCCCGATCGAGCGAGGAAATGAATTTCTTGGAGAAGAAGGTATTGCAGTTGTGAGGAGACGATTTCAAGAAAATGAGTAAGATCAAGATCGAAGAAATTGTTAGTAGACTCTTGGTCCCTATCCCAAGACAATATTGAAATTTTGAGACTTGGCATTATAACAGCAGGAGTTGTTGGAATACATGGGTTTATGTTTTAATCATAATAAAATTAAGAACATCACGATTAATTATGGTGTGGTCAAACATTTAGGCTGATAGCAAACAATATAGTTATATACCTATCATTTTGTGTTTCCGGGGTTTGGGTTCAATGTGGGAACGGTGAGTGGACTGCATTTTGGTGTGTTTTTGATTGTCTTTCGGGTTTGCATTTGGTGTGTCGTTGGTGTTTGGATTTGGGAAGTGGGGACAATTGATTTGTATTTTTCACCGTCCCTAACTAACCACAGCTTTTTCCGAAAGCTGTTCGGTGCCGCCAGCGTAGTGAACGAGAAAAAGTGAGAAATCAGTTCAGAAATTGGAAGTGGAAAATGGCGACAGCGCCGGGAAACCAAATGCTGGAGGGAGGAGGAGCGCCGCCACCTCCGGGGACTGATATGACCGGAATATGCTTCCGTGACCAGCTCTGGCTCAACAGCTTTCCTCTCGATCGCAACCTTGTCTTTGATTACTTCGCCCTTTCCCCTTTCTATGATTGGACTTGCAACAACGAGCAACTCCGTATGCGCTCCGTTCACCCCCTCGACCTCTCTCAACTCTCGTATGTAAAACCCTAATTCCCTTCTCCTTCCTTCTTTTCAATACTCTTTTAGATTTCGTGGATTGTAATAATCGAATAATAATAGTTGTGCTGTTCAGGAAAATGACGGGGACGGAGTATATGCTCAGCGAAGTTATGGAGCCGCACCTGTTTGTTATTCGCAAGCAGAAGAGAGATAGCCCCGACAAAGTTACGCCTATGCTC
>Ga0209589_1000657_pt1 | contig 50422 bp, 29 predicted proteins | sample CowpeawhiteBW_FD_187525 | JGI IMG/M metagenome (GOLD analysis project Ga0209589, IMG submission 187525) | Root nodule microbial communities of legume samples collected from California USA - Cow pea white BW (SPAdes) (version 2) | ecosystem: Host-associated > Plants > Roots > Nodule | place: USA...
AAAAATAAAATATAATATAACATTAAAAAAAAAAAAAAAAACATAACGTGTGGTTATACATACATTTATAAAAAATACTTTTACTATAAATTTATTTTTCTCATAATTTCACCAAATCAAGAAGGTGCACCAAAAAGTAGTTCTTTATGTTCCGAGACATATAGAGGAAGAAGATTCATCTTGTATTGTAACAAAAGTTTTCATTTTACTGAAAGAAGAAGATTATTCGTCCTTCAGTATATCAGAAAATGTAGATAAAACTTGTAAATAGTATCAATTATCATATTAAACAACATCAATAATAAATTACGAAACTACATTAATATTACAATTATCTAAAAAACATCATAACTTGTATTATCAAATTACTTACTTTGATGATATTGTGCGCCAAAGATACATGTCTGCCTGTTTGCATTATTTTAAACAATTCAATCAGATGAAATAATGAATCAATATCCTTAGTCAAGCAACATACATTGACATTTATTTTTTTCACTGAGGAAAGATCAATTTCTTTAGAAAAACAATATAGATTAGAGTCAAAATATATAAAATATTTAAGCTTTGGTCTGCAAAGCTAATTTTACAGTCAGGGTTAAATTTTTCATCCACTCTAAAATTAGAGATACTTAAGTCTGTAAGTTGGGGAGTAGAGATTTTGAGGGTTTCAATTCCACCATAGTACTGACAACTATGAAAATACAAAGTTTTCAAATTGATACAGTTCTCGAAAGGATCAAGAAAATTTTTCTCTCCACACTCAAATCGACAATCTTGGAGGTACATGTGTTTAAAAGAAGGAAGATCGAAATTTGTATTCAAAATGACTATGTAACATAGTTTGAGAGATGTGAGAGATTTACATAAAGAAATTTTTGCATAAATCTCTTACTTCTCTCAATCTTGATTACATATCCATTAGACTACGAATTTCGGTTTTCTTTTTCTCCAACACCTGTACTTTCTAGATTGTGGATTTGAGTGTGTCAATTTTCTTGATCCTTTCGAGGACCGTGTCAATTTGAAAACTTTGTATTTTCATAGTTGTCAGTACTATGGTGGAATTGAAACCTTCAAAATCTCTCCTCTTCACCTTACAAACTTAAGTATATCTAGTTTTAGAGTGGATGAGGAATTTAATCCTGATTATGAAATTGAGCTTTGTACACCAAGACTTAAATATTTATAATATTTTGAATTTAATCTATATTTTTCCACGGAGATTAATCTTTTCATGGTGAAGAAAATATATGTTAATATTTTATGCTTGAGTGAGGATATTGATTCATTCTTTTCATCTGATTGAATTGTTTGAAATAATAGAAAGAGTAAAATTTGTATCTTTGTCGTCTAACATCGTCAAAGTATTTTAATAATACAAATTATTATGTTTTAGTTAATTGTTATATTGATGTAGTTTTGTAATTGAATTACAATGTTGTTTGGTATGATAATTAATATTATTTGTAGATTTTATGCATGTTTCCTGATATATTGAAGGATTAATCTTCTCCTTTCTTTAGGATGAAAACTTTTGAATTAATACAAGATGTATCTTCCTCCTCTGTTATGTCTTGAAACGTAAAAAACTATTTTTTAAGCATCTTTTTGATTTGGTGAAGGTGTACCAGAAAAAATAAAATTATATTTAAAAGCATTTGTTTTATAAATGTATAAACACACCTTTTTTTTTTCAGAATGTCATAGTATTTTTTTTACAAGTGCAAAATGACAAAAACAATCACATTGAATATATGTTTTTGTGAAGAACTTTGGAGAATTGTGTCTGGGATAAAAAGTTATACATTTCTTGATTTTACAAAAATTTCATGTTTGCCGACAGAATTCATGTCTTTATATTTTGTGATCTTAAAGGGATATATATGTCACATGTGCTTATGCTCTTAATGTAAAATATTACCTTTTGAACAATACTGTCATGTACAATGTATTATGGCCATATTACACCTAACTATCCAATGGGGAAGGTCCAAAAATGTAACAAGCGTTCTATAATGTCGAAAATTACCTTTTAAATATGTTTCTCCCACACACAGATTATGTTTTATAAAATTTTGTTTTGTTTGGTTTTGTTGTTTAAGATTTCATTTCACAGTTTTTGGAGATAACAATTGAATATAAAAATTTGTAAATATAAGTCAAATGTTAAATTAATACATTAATATTATCTAATGAGACAAACCTTTTTGTGGGTACATCTATTTGATGATTAATATTCGATATCTACAAATAGTGATCAATATTAATCATCAACATAACATTTGTACTTTGCAATTATATAAATTAAATAACATAAAAGAAAAATAAAGTAAACATTTTGAGAAAGTGTTATCAGACTCATATTAACATGTATTATCCTTTACAATTTTTCTGAACACTTTTAAATTTGAATACATATAAAACATATCAACTCATTATTAAAATATAACGGAAATGATTCATGTGAGAAAAAAATGAAAACAGAAGAAACATAAGTGACAGATTTGTTATCTTCTTGCGACAGTGTTGACCACACAAAAAATTGCATGTCTTTGGATTTTGTGAGAGTATTTATTAGAAATTAGGTTGAATGATTCAGACCAAGAACCAAACAAAACGCATGCAAATTTTAGAGACCCAATCGTAGTATTTTGTGACAGTTATTTATGACACAACAAATTAGAGTGCATTCCCAACGCCCAAACAAAACGCATGCAAATTTCCAGTATCAGACTCTCCCTTAAACTGTGTGCCACCCTCTTTATCACTCATAATAACCTTACTCATATATTTGAAATTATTTTTTAAATTTATTATTTAACTGTTAACTATATTCTTCATTTCTTATTTGAATAAATAAATAATGTAATAGGCCAAGAAAAGGAGGAGAATATATAATATATAATAATAGAATAAAATCAAAACAAACCGTAATACCATTTTCAGAACCAGAGAGGAAAAAGAAACAAATGTCTTAAAAATACATTGATAAAATGAAAATAAATAAATAGAAAACTAGTTAGAATTGAAAATGGGTCGAGAATTCTTTATGTCCCAGAACCTAATAGATTCGATTAATTAATTATTTGTTTTCTTCAATTTTATTCGTTGTGGTGTGATTATCAAAAATTCAATTTTGATAAATGTCATGTGGTTTTCGATTGATGTGAATGAGTGCTGCACATAATGCTTCAATTGATTCATTAATCACAAAAATTCAATCAATTACTTTGGGACTAAACCTTCACCTCAATAAAACATTTAACAATTAAACCAAATAAGATTGAGAAATTTAAAATTAAGTGAGTGTTCATTCTTTTACTCTTTGCTTTCTCTTTAGAAAACCTGTGAGCCTATCATGCCAATTTAAGTGATATTTTCTATTATAATTACTAGAGATTGTTATCAAATTTACTCCTTACTTGAATTCTGATTTATCATTTAAATTAGATGCTTTCACAATATTGTTTGGATAAGAATTAACATGGCAATCCCAATAAATTAAGATAATTATTTTTTATGTAACACTTAATATATCAGCTCAAAATCACAAGGAACTTCATAAGTTTACCAAAATTAACTGCACTCACCTTATATTTTATTATTTTTTTAAAATGAGATTTTGAGATGAGAATAAAAACTTTAGTAATCAACTAACCATAATCAAATGAGTTCACTACTACAAAATCCTAATGCATCTTAATCCCCAATGCATATAAAAAAAGGGTGAAAAAAAAGAGAGAAAGGAATGTTCATGGTCTCAGCTTAACAGAAGGATAGTCCCCTGTAGCCCAAACCAACAAAAATCCCACATCCCTATTTTTTAAAATCCATTTTAAATATTTAAATCATAAATCTTAATCCTTAAACTTTAAATGTAAAATTCATTTTGTCAACTTCTCTTATAGTGTTTGGTATTTTTGTCCTCCTTTGTGCATAAAATTTTTGTGAATTGGTAACTTTATTTGTCTCTAAGTGTTTAGGTGGTCAGGTTATGTTTTGGATATACAACGGACGAAGCATAGTTACATGGACAGTGTAACCATGGATGAATCATGGATGTGGTGATGATCTATGGATGTGTTGAGCTCATTTATTCATTTTTAATATAGTTCTGTCAACTTTGTACTTTGAAGATGTGTGGTTATGTTTTGTATTTAGGATGGGCAATGAATTGAAATTCCTTAAGTGGTTGTGATGTTAGTCTATGTATTTATTATATTGTGTCAAGGTTGGACAAAGATTTTGTCTTTTGCGGTTTTTTTGTTGAAGCTCATAATGTTAGCTTTTTGACATCCCTTATATATAGGATTATTTTTTATAAAAAGGTTAAAGCACCTCACAAATGCTCTACTATATTAATTATTAATACTTTGCTGATAAAAAAAAATAGATAAATCATTAATCTATTTAGACCTAAATGTAATTTAAATTTATTCACCCCTCATAAAATAGCACCCCTTGCTTATATCATCATAGTGAACATTCTTTAACTCTCTATATGCCACACTCAAACTCTATTACACCGTAACTAAATATTAATTTCTTACACTCTCAACTTCTCGTTAAAAAGGTGATTAACATTTAAATTAAGGGCCACTTAAGTTAAATAGTACAAACACACTAAATAAGAAAAAATAAATTAAAAATGAGACTTAATGGTCAAATCTAGATGTGTCATCAATGGTAATTTTAGATTGTGTGAGACTAAGGATATGGGTAAAATCACTCAAAGGACATGCAAATATTATCAACTCAATTTTTTAAAAATTGAATATCTTTACTATATGCAGTCAACATTGAATTAAAATTTATATAAAATGAAATTAAAAATTGATTTTTTAAATTGTTTTTATTAATAATTACATTTTTATTTTATAAGTTTAATCATTAAAGAGTTTTGTCACTTCATGTTCACATAACAACCAGTGTAAGGCAATCTAGACAAAAATAATCAGAAGACAACATATAATAAAATAAATTTAAACAAAGCAAAATTTATGAAAAGAATGAGATGAAACTATAAAAATAATTTTTTTAAACAGAGCCACCAAGAAAGAGTAAAATTTAACATTATAAAAATAAGTATTTAAGAAAGACAGTTCATAGAAAATAAGATTGAAAAAAGGAACAGAAAAAATTATCTCCCTCTGCTGGAGACAAACTTCAAAATCAACAAATAAAGAAAGAAAATTAAAGAAAGAGGTCAAATGATCATTTTGAAAATTATAGGGGTGCAGCTATAAATTTTTGGGTGCAGGAAGAATAAACTCTCCAATGTTTAAACCCATTAGCATAATGGGCCTAATAGGTGCAGGTTCAAAATTACTCACACACATAAAAAAAAATCAATTTTCTAAATTTACAGCAAAATAAACCCTATTCTAAAATTATTTAGTATTTAAGGTTTATTTATGTAGTATATTCTCTGTCCATGAACTCATCAAATCCCAACACATGTAAGTTTAGAAGGTGACTTTTATGAAAAGATGATTTTGAACCATGCATAAGATTATATATATATATATATATATATATATATATATATATATATATATATATATATATATATATATATATATCATTATATATCATTAATTATACATCCAAAATTATAGTTTTTAATTTATTAGTTCTATTTTCTTTTCAATTTAACCACAATATTGTATATTTCATTATGGCCTTGGCATGTGATAACATCAACCATACACTATATTTACTATCTAAAAGTGTAACACAATGCACACAACTTTACAGTTACACTTAACTGTAACTGTAATTTGTGCACCAGAACATTACAACGTTACTGATACTGTTGTACTTTGTTTTAAAATAAATATAATAAAGTAAAATATATAAATATGTAAATATTAAACTGACATTATCTTTATTTTATCTAAACAACAGTATCTGTGTCTGTCTGCAGAGTAAGAGAAACCATGGAACTCTGCACTCGAACCTTCACAAGTTCTCTTCTTTCCAATTCTTTTTTCTCTTCAAACAAAAGTCTTCTCTCTGCTAATGCCAACACTTCAATCTTCAAATTCAATTCCCTTAAATTCTCGTCCTTGGCACCTCATGTTCATCTATTTCAACCCTTTATCGTTCGTTACAATTCTTTCTCTTCTCCCTTCACAGTCTCAGCTGCTGCTTCTTCTTCCTCAGTTGAAGTTGGCACAGAACAGCAGGACCGTCTTCCGGCAGAACTGAAGGTCACAGAAACAGAGAAAATAAAATCCACTGTATGATCTTCTCTTTTATTCATACTTTCCATTCTTGTGTTTCATCCTTTAAAGTGGGTAAATTTCTCATGGCTATATTCATAAGCTTTATTGTAAGCTTTATTTGGATATTGATTAGTTAGATGTTCAATTTACTTCTATATCTCTTTCCCTTTGCAGGTTAAATTGCATGTGGAGGTGCCACCATTGGTAATTGAGGATTGTTACAAAAGGGTCATAGCAGAGTTTATGAAACAAGCAAAGGTAATATTGGGTTACTTATGCTTTATATAGTAATATAATAAAATGTTATCTGGCTCAAAGAAGAAATATGCTGCAAATTATTGTTCGCAAATATAGTGCTCTTTATTTTTGTGCCAAAGGAGATTTTCGGTTTGTAAGTTCTAGATTCAAAAGTTGAAACTATTAGTATGATCTATCTGGTCTGAGTTGGTTTTCATTGAAAATTTATTGTTTCTAAACTTCACAATCATAATGCCATGGTTCTATCTTATCATATAATAATTTACTGCATAGTCATATATCATAAGTAGTTTGCTTGAGATTGTCATGGATCCAGGTTTCAGAGGACAACATGTTGTATTGTAAGCTAATTTAGCGTGGCTTCAAATACAGATCCCTGGATTTCGTCCTGGAAAGAAAGTTCCAGAAGACATTCTTATTGGTTATGTTGGGAGACAAAATGTCCAGAAGGCTACTATTGAATCTATATTAAGAAGGACACTTTCACATGCTATGATATCGGTATGTTGTGATATAGTTTCTAATTTCTTTTGATATCCGTACTTTATCTCTTCATTATCAAACTATTTTGGATTAATTGTGTTTTTATTTGCAATTACATATGTTATTTTCTGTAACTACAGAGCAGTCATATCCATCACAAACCTCACTGAAATCTTCATTCTTGAAAGACAAGATTATCAGTTCATGCACATTGCACAAGCATAAACTTACCATTGGCCTTTCCTCATAAACTGGACCAATAAAATTGTCTTTGATCTGAGGACTTGATACTGATAAACAGATTAAAAAAATTCTTTATATTTTTCTGATCTTTTGTTCGATGTTATTACTGAATAAAGTACATCATTAGATCAAGTATTATTCTGATATGCACTTAAGCATTTGATAATTAATTTTGTTTATAGGTTAGTGGGAAGGCTTTGCAAGACTCAGTACGCATAGTTACTAAGTTTCCTGAGATGGAGGAGACATTTTCTCTTCAAGATTTTTTTAGGTAACCTACCAGTTAAACTTTTTGAAATATATTTACCATTAGACTTGTTATTTTTCTTTTCCTTTGCTGCATCTTTAATACTAAAACTATCTTCTGTCATAACATAGAGAAAAGGAAGATTATCATTAAGAATGATAATATTGTCAGCCAATAACTTCTACAGGCAATTATATTAATTATTCTCACTGATACCACTTTTCCAGATATGATGTGGTTTTTGATATTGCACCAGAAATCAAATGGATTCCTGATAATAATGCATACAAAAATTTAAAGATTGTTGTTGAGATAGATAGTGATATAGATGCTCAAATAGCATCTGAACAAGAATTTAGAAGGCGTTACAAGTCCATTGGTGCACTGAAAGTGGTTACTGATAGAGGGTTACAGGTGATTAAATTTAATTTATTCCAGTCTGTTAATATTTTTTTTTTCCTTTTAAAATGATTATTTACTAGAAATGCTGTTTAATTGGAACTTCTATGAATCATTATTTTTCCTAAAACTTCTAAGTTCTATAAGGAAGCATTAACAAACTATAGGGATTTTAGTCACGACTGATACAATGAAGTATTTGATGCTAATTTTTTATCTTTACTGTCATACTAACAAATAACTGTTACAAGACATTGTTTTCTGTGTTATCTATTTACTGTTATCTTAATAATTAATATTGGTATTAATTGATATTGACTAGTCTATCCAAAACTAGCTGGCTGCTACAAAATATCTGTTTTTGCTGTTCACAGGTTGGTGATATTGCTGTTCTTGACATCTCAGCAACAACCATCGATCAAGATGAATCAAATGTTAAAAGTATTCCTTCGGCTGAAAGTAAAGGTCTGGTGTTGTGCTTGAAGGATGATAATGAATGGATAAGTGATGGAAGTCTTTGCTTTCTGTAATAGATCATGTATATTTTTCCTCTAAACTTATATTAGTTATGCAGGCTTTAATTTTGACACAGAATACGGGGACAAGGTATTACCGGGTTTCCTTGATTCAATAATTGGAATTCATCGCGGTGAATCAAAGTCTTTTCCTCTTGTATTTCCTGAAACATGGAATCAAGAAAATCTTCGAGGTGTTCATGCTCAGTTCAATGTAAGTTTCTAGTGCTGAATAAAAAAGTTTAAGTTTTAGGAACATGAACTGGCATGGTTGTTTTTTTCCTTTAGTCCTCTGGATACCATATTCTTTATAATAAGTACTTTTTGTCATATGTCTCATACACTTTATGGCACTTTTTCATCTCCATCTGATTGTGATTACCATCTTTTATCTTTGCATTTATTGGTACACATTTGTATCATGTACAAGTGAATATTTGGGATCCATATTTGCTTGTAGCTTGCTTAAAAAACCTCTTTGGCTGCATATACTGATCATGCTTATTAACAGGTTGAATGCAAAGAACTTTTTTACAGAGATTTGCCAGAACTGGATGATTCTATTGCTGATAAGCTTCTCCCTGGATGCAGCACAGTGGAGCAGGTGACCTTTTTACCCTTGCTATGATTGTTAACTGAACTGAGGAATTATGTTGAGTTGAAATCAGAGTAAAAATCTCTAGCATGAATTGTCAGGTCAAAGACTTATTGTTACAGAGATGCCTAGAGGTGGAGCAAACAGCTAGAGAACAAGCAACTGATAATGCTATCTTAGATCAGATTTCTAAGGTAATAGTATTACATTAGATTGATTCTGTCTTATCTCCTAGGGTATTACCATGTACCTCGCACCGTGTTTTCTATGTGTGCATAATGAAGCACACTTGCATCTGACATGGATACACTAAGTAATTATCATCATCATCATTATTTTTGGTGGACATATCTATTTTAGAATTTGGGTTCAAAGTCCCACTCAATCTCATAAAATTGGTTTGTCAAGTGAAATTCAAGCTTTATTAGTTCTATTGAAATTGTTTTCTAGTTGATGTAGGATTAAACATCGCCTTTGAGACTGAAATTATGAAAGGTTTGGACTGTATTTAATTTAGCTAAATTATATCAACAAGTTGATAAAAGATCTGTGCATCTTGTCATTTTCAGATGGTAGAAGTTGATATACCTCAATCCTTGTTTGAGGAACAAGGTAGGCAGCTTTATGGAGCCAACCTATTAGAAATACAGGTATTGGTTGCATGATGCATCATTTTCAGGAGGCATTTAAAATTTTTTCCATTTTTATTCACAATTTAATGGAAAAACAAAAAACTCTGATCTCTCTCAGGCAAAAATGAAACTAAATGAGCAACAGCTGGCATCTCTCTCAAGTCCAAAGGCTGTGAACCAATATCTTGAGCATCAGAAGGAAAATATAACAAATTTGATAAAACAGAATCTGGCAGTGGGTGATATATATAGGCGTGAAAATCTGCAGGTAGCGTGTTTGATTAAGATGTGTCCATTATATACATATTTGCTCAGGTCATGCTGACAACAAATTCTTTCCCCTGTCAAAAAATGGAACAAGCGTACCAATTCTCACTGATCTGTCTAAATATATAGGTCACTTTTGCTTATACTATACCAATGATTTGTGCATTTGTGTGTTTTGTAGTTTGCTACCGAGGATCTCGTCAAAGAGGTTGAGAATTCCATTGCTGAATTCAAACGTCAAAATCAAGAATATGATGAGGAACGGGTGAAGAATCAGGTTTGCATCATACTTCCTTGTTTGTTTACTGTTGTTTATTATTTTGGCTGCTTCATCGTTTCATGTATATATACAGAACCACAAATATCTTGAACTTTTTTCAAAATGGTCCATGTAGGGATAGCATTTCATGCTGCATACCATTTTGATTAACTGAATTATATAAATGTCTAAACAATTGTAGGGTAGGTTGCATTTTCAAAAGAGAAAAAATTGTGCTTTGGGCCAAACTCTCTTTCCTAATTTAACTAACAGATTGATTGATGTGATCTTTTTGAACTTTCCTGAAGGTTCAAGAAATACTAGAAGGAGCTAAAGTGCTTGAATGGTTGAGAGAACATGCAGAGATTCAATATATAACTAGATGAGAGATGAGCACCGGCCAAAACAAACCAGGAAAATGAAATTGCAGGTTCATTTGAAAGATTTTTGTTTCAGCGGATGTAAGTTATGAGAAAAAAACCATTCTTGGTTGAATTTTGAAGAAAGATTATTAAGATTAGAAAAATGTATTACAAGTTTGTAAATTGAGATAGTACTAACAACAAACAGTATTGAAAAACACCAATATATTTCTCATTAAAAATCCATTTTAAATGTCAATGTTAAGCCCAAAGGGAAAAGAATGCAAGGATCGCTATACTCTGTACTTAATATAGTTGAGCAGTTAACAAAAAGGTCTAAAAAAATTATTTACTAATCTATCCCACTTGTTCCCACAGGGTCTTCATCTACAGATATAACACCAATTGAAGCATTTTTTTATTAAGTGTAGAGTGAACTTGTCATAAACGCCTTTCTTGCAATATTTGTCCAAGTTTTGCGTAGAGAGCTAGTTGCTCCTCTAAACCAAGGTTTCTCAATATCTGCATAGAGAAAACATTGCAAATGATGTTATAACAAAACATGGTTATGGGCAATGAACATAGTGAAATGTAATCTGTTTTTGACTTATATGTGTTCAACATCAGAACTGAAATGAAACAGAATCCTCTAGTTTTCACATGATTGAAAATTAACCAATAAAATGCTTAAACTAGAGACGCACCTGGTCCAAAAGCATTTCTACTGAATAGTCTTCGGCGACAACAAATGATTGATGGTATATGTAGACAAAAACAGCCATTACCATCTGCAAAGGATGCATAACGCAGTATAAAACACAACATTCACAACAAATACCAAGATATTGTGTACTTTATTGCATGTCATAGAAAGTAGTACATGATTTATGGTAAAATTGAAAGTGCTTTAAATGGTCAAGTGCTAAGCATTATGTATCAATTGCACTTTGAAAAGTCAAGATTATGGAATACACTAGCTTATTCATACAAAAGGGTAGAAATAAAATATTAGAAAATACCCCCCAAATACTTAAAGCATGAACATAACAATCATAGCAGTTACTCACTATAATACTATAATAGAAAGCTGAAAATTATCCTGAATTAAGTAATAGCCTATTCATACACATGCTAAGGATTATTATAGGGTACAATTATCAATCTCAGAGCAAACCTGGCAGTCCATTCTGTCTGTAAACCCACCATGTCCCGGTATACTGTCACCAAAGTCCTGTAACCAATGAAAGATATCAGTGTTGTTACTATGTTTTTGGGAGTTTCGAAGAGAATGGAGAAAGGGTAATGATGGCAAAATAAATCTCTAGTATAAAGAGCAAGAACAGACTTTGATTTTAAAGGCTCTTTTGAAACCACTGGCAAAAAAACCTCCAAATGGTGCTATGATTGATGCAAATAGTCCCAACCACAAGGCATGCCACTGTACTGGCAAAACTGGTATCTCTTTCCAAGGAAGCTACAAAATGTTGCAAAACGAAAAACTCAATCTTTAAACTCTTAATTTCATGAAGAATGATACTAAGTTGGCTAAATTATACTTTTTATTCTTTATTTTATTTAAGGTTGATTTCGATCGTTTCTATCTTTTAAATTTAGACCGGTTTGATCTTTTCGAAACATTCATTGTTTTCCAACATGATATCTGTCATTTGTAAATCACCATCACGAAACAATTTTCTCAGCAGTAGTGAAAGCTTTGAACCTTTTAATCTTATTTATTCTGATGTATGAGAAACTATTACCACACTTCTGAATCTAGGACTAAGTTTGTGTAGTTATATTGATAGTACTTGATTATTTATCATATTTGCTATTTTTACACATTTATATCATCAAGCATCCAGAAAGTTAATAAATGTTTACTACATGCATGACAGTGTTAAATTCTTTTAGCAGCTGCTAAATCTCAAGATGTCTCTTACCGAATGAGAAATCAGTCCTGGCAATGGAATGTACTCTGGCTTAAAAATTGGGTCAGGGTCACACTGAAGCCAACTAGTTGATAAATCCTGAATTTATTTCACACCAGCATTAGGATCAAAGTACAAATTTCCTCCAAGATTGCACCTAATCAAAATTGTTACCTTCCTTGGACATGTTAGCCATTGGAAGCGACCCAAGAAGTATGCAAACTGCACAAACACAGGTGACATCATCATGTAAATCAATTATACTGTAAAATATGATTAAATCAACTTAAAGGTGAGGTTGTGAGTCAAACACATGATATTGGAGAGTTCAGTTATAAATAAAATGTGAATTTTTAAAGTTTTGTGGGATGGTAGTTGGTTAACATCTCTTTATTAAAAAGATTAATCCGTTCCTACAAAAAGATACAAAATTTCTTAACAAATGCCTCTTCTTCATAAACTGACACCTGACAGTATGGTGAATTCGAACCTCTTCTTCCTAGTAATATGAGTCTCAACGAGATTAAAACTCAAGATATTGGATTCGTTGCAAGGTTATGATACTATTGTTACGAAAAGATCAACCGGTTTATATAATGACCCAAAATTCCTTAATAAAACACTGTTATGCAAAGTTTAACTTGTTCATACAAGGATTTAAGATTTCTTAAAGACTACTGAGGATGAGGCCAGTTACTGTGGACTAAAGGAATGAACTAAAGAAAAGCAGGATGTTACTAACTGATGCTTACTGTAAACGCAGCAAACATAGTGGCTACAGATGCTCCAATAAAACCTTCCCATGTTTTCTTTGGAGAAAGCTTGATCAGAGGTGTTCTCCCAAAATAGAAACCGAAGAAATATGCGCCAACATCATTCATAGCAATTAGGGATGCAGGGAAAATAAACCTTTCATAATAATGTTAGCAAGTTAGATTGTAAAAAAGAAAGATTGAAGCATGGAAAACACATTGGCTAGCAATACCAAGCAGCTACTAATATTAAAATCTCATTGAATGAAGAAAAAGTATGGATGGCGCTTTTGTAGGAAAGTGAAACTATTTAAGAGCAAACGACATGATATATAATATAACTTCCATGAATCATGATGCATGATTATAAAGAGTCCTGTTATATTTGTGTTCCTTTCACCCTTTTCCTTCTTATTGAGAATCAGTACAAGTCAATCAAATCACAAATTTAATAGAAGTATCTTTAAATCTGATTATCCTCTTACTCAAGTTCATAACATTAAATGTCCTTTTTAAAATATAATTTTCCACAACCATGCCCAGGAAAAAACAGGATGCATTATATTAAATGAAATTGCTAGGAACTTTACTGATTAAATGTATCCTTTTCTGTAAGTAACTGTGCTCAACAATTTTCTGATCAAAATATAAATGAAACACAGAATCATATAAGTAAAGATGTTTTAAGTAAGCAAAAATCAAAGAAAATAGGACATAATAGACTAAAAGAAGGGTTTAGAAAATGTAGATTACATCAGCAAGTAATTCAGCAGAAGTCATGTTACCAGAATATCCCTTCAAATATGTTGGCTACAGTGAACGCAGATTGGGTAAACACAACAATGAGTATCATATGTGTCCATGCATACTGGCCAAACTGATACTTGTAATATCTCTTCTTCAATGAAAGAATAAACCATACAAAACCTGAAATCACAGAGGAAATGAACATACCATACAGGAATCAAAGATTTTATATATATATATATATAACAGGCCAACAAACTCTTGAACCTGCAAAAGACTATAATAGTATGATATCAGATAGAAAAATTAAGTTACTCAACAGAACCTATAGGTATCTTGCTTGAATATATATAAAATTATCTGTGTCCTCTCTTACAATAATTGAGATAGGATAATTATACATCAATATTCCTATGAAAAAATTTGGCAGTACTAACCTGCAATATATAGGAAGTAACATATAACCATCTGATACTTGATCAGATTGCTCACAAGCCTATACAAGAATTTGTCTGAGGTCACTGTATTCACAAGTTGTTGACTGAGAATACGGCCATATACGAAAAGCATTGCTGTGAAGAAAAAGTGCCTGGACATTGCATTCAGAATCTTATCTTTGTGAAACACTACACATTAACAATTTCTGATAAACAATTATCATTTGGAAACTACAGTATCAGACATGCTTACCAGTTCAAGAACTTGAACTTTGGGAGACGTCTATCTTGAGTTGCTCTTGTAAGTAGATTGAAGAGCTCACTGGCCATGAATATTTGGATAACAACAACCATGGCCCAGATGTAAAGATGACCTAAGTAAATGATAAGTGAGACACTAGCTAACATCCACAGAGATGAGTATGCACGAATCCACATTGATCTGTATTTATATTTATCATCCACCAGTAAAATGCTTCCATTTGATTTGTTTATCTCTGCAGGAATCTAGCACAGAAAAAGCTAGCATCAGTTTCAAATTCTCCAAAATGAAATTTCTATAATATATGTAAGTTAAAGGGAAGTCCATTACTTCATCAACTACATGTAGTTTGTATCTTTATGAAGTTCATATTCACTTATTACTTCATCAACTACATGAATTAAATGTTCTCTAAATTGACAGAATCTAGATAACAGGTCTTGCAGCAGCATAACTTGGCATTAAAACTTGAAATTTGAAGTAAACGTTTCCCAATCACATTCACTACACCAACCTCATTTGAGCGTCTCCTTTGCCGAAAACTCGGCGTTCTAGGCGAATTACAGTTATCCATTTGTGTATCTCTCTCCTTGGCGAAGTGATTGTTCAAATATTTTTGGAGTGATATACATGCATGGACTGAGACCTCCCTGAGACATTAGATGGTAAAAAATTGTAAAAGCAAATGGAGATATCCCTAATTGGAATCCCAGAAATGTATCACTTTCATAATTTGCATAGTTCAGTCCATAGCAAAAAAGTGCAAACAGATTCGTTGTGATTGATAATAGTATTTAATGAGCAATGAAATTAGTTGACACTAGGTACAAAATGATCTTGATGTATTTGTGTGTCTGTCAACCGAATTTAAGAATGGTGTACCTAGTAGAGTGAGCATTGTCGATTCAAGATGTTTTGGAACAACATAAGCATGTGGGTAAGATGTAACTGAAGTTACATAAAAATAGATCATTGATTGTCACACATAGAAAAGGGATAACAACTGAGACAATAAAATAATAGAAATTGTACAAGAAAAAAGAAAATGGAGGCGAAAAATTAAGAGTACATACTTGGATTGAAGAGGTAGAAAATGAGAAAAGGGTGAACAGAGAATTGGGAAAATTTGACGATGAGGATTGAGGTGGTGGTGGTGGTGTCAGATGTAGATTTGCTGTGTTTCAGGGAAACCATAATAACAGAAAAACATATCAGGACTAGACATAGTAGGAGAGAGAACATTACGAGAGAGTTACGTAATGGTCCACATTGACCACTGATTAATCCAGGGTTAACACTAATAAATAAGTAAATAAATTTATTACCAATATATTAAAATGCCAAAAAAACAAATAAGATATGTTTAACATATGAAGAAGATTATAGTTTTCCTCAAGAACAATATCTTTCTTCTCAATGTCATGTCATGTATCCGTTTAAAGTATTGAGCTCAATCTCTTTTAAAAATAATATATAGGTTATATAAGAATAAAAAATTGTTTTTATCTTAAATATATCTCTTTTCCTTGAAATGGATATTTTACAAGACTCTCGTATCAGACTAAAATTGTAACGAGGTCTTAAAAATATCTTCATGTGAACAGTTTCTTAATTTGAAGAAATTAGTCTGTAATTAGAAGCAACATTAATTCCATTTCTGGGGCAAAACAACAATGGTACAAGTGGCAAACCTAAGACTCGGGTCCACAATGATCGCATATTTAATCCTTAAGAAGTTGGTATAATCTATGACGCGACAGGTGACAAAGTAGGTATCATATATCAGAAAGAACAACTTACAATGAAACACAATCCATTCCATCAGAGATAGATGATGATGACATTATAATTAAACCACAATGTTTAATATTGGAGCCCAGATTCTGTCACTATTGTCCAATTCTTTTTCAAAATTATTTAAATAAATAAGTTTTAAAAAATTATAAAAATAAATAAATTGTGTCAGTGCGATATGATTTTACTAAGTTGGAGTACGGTAGGGGTAGGGAAAATTTTCGGTTGAGTGGTAAAATGCGTAGAAATTAAAAAGAACATCAACGGCGAAAACATTCTGTTGGACCGACATTGATACCGAAAGACGAAAGTTAAGGGAGCGAATGGGATTAGACACCCTAGTAGTCCTAGGTGTAAAACGATGGATACTAGGCATTGGGCGTATCGTGCAATGCTGTGAAAAAAAGTCGTATCGTACTGATACGATTTCTTCGTAATAAAGTCATATCTCACAAAATCGATTTGTAAGGTGAAGTTTGCACTCCAATCTCAAAGGTGAAACTAGAATTAATGGGTGGTCTGATACTATGTTAGAAGTGGACTTTAAACCTAATTTAATCCCATAAAACAAAATTATAAGATGAAATTTGTACCCTAATTATATATTATGAAATTAACTTATCTCGTCGAATTTCTAACATTTTTGCTTTTTCCGGATCATTGGCGAATAATAATTGATGATACAAATGCATGTGAGTGCCTTAGAAATGGTGAATGGTAAGAAAATTGTGAGATTGTTCTGCGTAGGTCACATGTGGGATGGCCCAAAACCCACATGTGTCTTCCTTTGTTGCCATCTTCAACCTTCATTTTCTGACACGGTATAACGTGTGTTGGAAAAAATCTGAAGCCACTATATGTGTGTATTAAGCAACAAGCATGAGTTGTGCAAATCTAAAGAATTGAAGATAAGTACAAAAAAACTAAGACTTTCATGGTCCCTCGACCTTTTAATTCTCGTTGGTGTTATATAGTTGGTGTGTACTTAACCCCTACAAAAATTATGTCAAATATTTTACCTTTTGTCTCCTTTTTTTAGTTTTAAAATACATTTATGCATGCTTTTTTTAGATATACTCACAATTTTACGGATTATTAAAACATAAAAAATAACACTTAAAATCTTCTATTAATATGTAGTCTTACATTTAGACATTAACAACACAAACTTATTCAATTTATTTACATCAACCCTGTATATGATACTTTGTCTGAGGTTAACGAAGGAATAATGTTTCTTTTGAATGTATAAACAGTTTAGCTAAATTCATCTTATTTCTAAAATTCTATAACACATCATTATATTATTAAAGTGAGTTACAAAATAAATGTATTTTTTCGAAGAAAGTATAATTTTCCTAACAATTTCAATTAAATGCATAACATATATCTTACTCAATTTAGTCACATTTGACGTATACTTTTAAATTGATGTCTTGGTAACATAAAAGAAATTGCATGATAAGGAAACATTATTTTTTTAGATAAATCAAATATTTTTAACCAAACCTATTTTTATTGTATTATTTATAATTACGAAAAGTGATAAATGAAAGTTATTTAAATTAAATGAAAAACATTTTTGAATTAAAATAACTAAAGTAAAAGGAGAACGGAAAAAGTAGTCTGTATAAAAATAAAAAATCCTTAATATATGGAGAGATCCCCGTGAGAGCTTAAAGAGTGACACAACTTTTACATCTTTTTGGGTTCATATTTAAGTTATTAGCTAACCGACCAACACACATTCAGAGCCACCGATTTATTACTCCTTCTTTCTAACTAAAACTACTTATTTACACCCCTCATAAAAATACTTAACAACCTTATTTTCACTTTTATGTATGATTTGAGGATTTTTTTTGTTTTCCTATTCTGTAAAAGGTACTTGAAGGCCACTCTGTCTTTGTCCTTAATGTTGTTCAAGAAGGTAGAAAACAAATAAAAATACGAATCATTGCATATTTTCTCTTTTCAAATTTTTGTTAGATTAATAATTTTATATGTTAAAAAAAATCTCTTTGATACAATAAACATTCGATTAAATCTGCACTCATTTAAGATTATATTCCACTAAATTCGCATTTGAAAAGGAAAAATTTTTAGATCAATAATTTAATAACTTTATATTTAGAAAAAAATCACATAAAATCATTTGATGACTATTTTTAATTTGTTCATGTATAATTGTTGATCAACCATTATATAAAATATGACAAAGAGTGAAGAACATACTCTTAGCTTGATTTAATTGATCCGATGATAAATAAGCAGATTCTCTCAGCTTCCTGATATAAATAAAATAAAATAAAATAAGAAGTTTTTCATGTAACACATATTTTATATTTCATATTTCTTACAATCCCTAAAAATTCTCAACACTCATAATATTTAATTGTAATCATATGATTCTTGATATTTCATATTATAATATAACTTATAAGACTTGATAAGTCCGTATTCCAGTCAAATTCACATTAAACTCCTAAAATTAAAATACACACTTAAACGAATATTTATCGTTTATAAAATATATACAAGTAGGGATGTAAAAAATATCCGTACCCACGGGTATTTGTGGATAAAATTCGTAATAGATAGAAAACAGATATTAAAAATGGATACTCGCTACCCGCAGGTACGGATTTTATAATAGTGATGTATTTTATTTATTTTATTTGAATTTATGATTAAATATTTATTTTTTAAATAATTTTATAAATACTTGCAGGTACCCATAAATATCGACGGATATTAAAAAAATAGACGTGTATGTGCATAATAAATATCTAACAAATATGAGTACAAATACGAAATAAATATTTATCTACCGAATAGAGTACAAGAGAGTTACTATCCGTTCTCTACTCCTTCCGTTACATTTCTGTATATAAGTGAATACCAAATTTACTTTTATCAGATTTATAATGTTTATGTGTAGATTTGCGGTCACATGCACCAATGATAGGAACATAATATTCATCAGAAGAAATAAAAAAAATAAAAAGTCTGAAACGTGGGGCAGTCGAAGTGCAGGAGTTGATGATATAATTATAATTAGTGTAATAATGAAAGGAAAGAAGGATGAAATGAAAATGTTGTAAAGGTTAATAATAATAATAATAGTAATTATGCAGTAAATGAAGAGAAATGAAAATGGGGTTGTGATTACTGATATGGACAGAGACTTGGTGGATTCCTGATCACAACCACCTTTCCCTTTGTCCATGTCTGCTCTTTTCACTTCTTCTGCTTTTCCCTACATTATTCTTTTTTTCTCTTTAAAAACTATTATTCCCACTTCTTCTTTTTTCAGAAAAAACAGAACCTTCCCCATTTCTTACTGCAAATTGCCCTTGCCCTTGGGTTTTGTCACGGTTTTACTGCAAAACAATGGTGACCCACGAGAATCTGCTGCCAAAAGAAAGACAACAATCACAGTGGAACCGTAAAAGTAAAGAAACTGCTGTTAGAAAAACATGTAGATGTTTTTTTTAACAATTTTTAGTGGAATTTAAAATTAATTACTTTTAAATTTTGTTAAATTTATCTAACGTTTTAAACGTATTTTATAATAATATTTTAATTATTTATAATATTTAATATATTTTTATTTTAATGTTAACTTAAATATTATCATAAAATATATTTAAAATATTAAATAAATTTAATAAAAATTTATAAAAAAAATTAAATTTAAACAATTTAAAAATTAAAGAATTAAATTAATATAAAATTTTAAAAAAATTATTTTCAAAATTTTCAAACAAATACATATTTAATCCAAAAATATATACGATTGATGAAAACACAAAAGTCATAATAACACCCACGTAACCTAATGGTTACCCAGCGACGGGACATCGTAATGATTTTCGCCGACGAAGACAGACAACCTTTTTAAGTAATTTTTTCGTATTTACAAATTTGTAAAATTAGGATCTCATTATTTGTTCTCTATGATTTCTTTTATAACGAGTAATATATTTTTTCAGAATGATCTAATTTGAGATTAATTCTTATATCGTATGAAAATGGTAAAATTAAAATACCATATAAAAAAATCTATAAAATCATTCTCTCCAAGTTTTAAATTAAAAGTAGAGTGGATTTTTATATGAGTTTAGTTTATATCATATTTATAAAATTTCTTCACAGTATTTTTATTAAATAGAAAATTTTGATATTTTATAATTCTTCACCTACGTTATATATCATACTATTTCCTTATACTACCGTTAGGTTATTTTGTGAAAAAAAATACTACTAATAAATAGTGAACAAATCTATATAAAGAATTAAGACATAATCTTTGATTTAAATTTTTTAGACAATAAATTTATAAATATTTTAGTTATACACTATTTATTTTTACCTAAAAGACATCTAACTCATCTTAAATCTTTTCAAAGTTTTTTTTTTGCACTTTCATTATGTAATAAAATAATATTTTGAGGTGATCAATCCAACATTTGATTCTCCAAAAGATATAAATAAACAAACAACTATTAACGTTAATGCAGATAAACAACTCATTTCTCGTATATCTTTATCTCAAATTTTAAAAATAAATAAATACACTTTCTTAACTCAAATATTTTTATATATTAAATAACTTTCTAAATTAATATTTTAACTCCAACTTATTAAATAATATAAACAACTTAAAATCAACTTGAATTAATACTTTTCACAATTAAATTATAAAAACGCTGATTTTAAAGTTTAAAAACCAAATTATCCTATCTAGTTTGTGTCAGAACTCCATTTTAAAAATTTAAAGTTTAAGCTATTTTTCTTTTGGCATTTATTACATGTATGGTAAGTATTACGTATTTATTTATTTTTAATTTTGTGATGACATTATGACATAACCCATATTTTATCACTGTGTTTTACTGGCGTTCAAAGTCTTGGACTAATAAATGCTCATACTTGATGATTGGTGAGACCATAAAACTGTTTCATTTAATATTTGCTACAAGTTTTACATTAACTTACGTAAATATGGTACAAGTAACAAGCACATTTAAATTATTAATTAAAAAGTTCAAATGATGTTTTATGTGATGGTTAATATCAAGAACAATTACAATCAGTGGTGTTGTTACCAAACACGTGAAAACACGACAAAGATGTAGTCAAAGTCAAAGTTTTAATGCACAGTTAAATTTGAAAAAACTGAGGAGTGTCATAATGGTAAATAAGATGAAAAATTGGGGCGAGAATCGAAACCCGATGGGAGACAATAGAGAGAGATAGATAGTGTTTGTGTTGTGGGTCCATTTTCTTTTCCTACACTGTACTCTGTCTTTTGTTTTTCATCTTCTCTTCTAATTTCATCATCTACTCTCTAATCTCATTATTATTATATGCACACGCTACACAACAAAACCTCACTCTCTCTCTTTCTCTCACACTCTTTCACAACTCACTCACTCACTCATTCGCCTTCTGTTTCAGATCTGAAGCGACATAACCCTAAGCTTCACACGGTACGTATTCTTCTCTCTCGCCATCTTCTCTTCATCTTCACATTCCCGAGATCTGCTTCTCTCTCTCTCTACACATTTCCATTCTTTCTCTCTCATCTTTCCTTTTCAATCTTTCTATGTGACTTCACCGCGAGGTTCCCTTTCTTTTGTTTTTCTTTCGTCATTTTCTTGTTACTTGTTGCTGATCGTTTCGTTAATTTCGCTTTCGTTTCGCGGAGACGTTCTATTCTGTTGTTATCGTTTGCTTAGTTAATTAGCTTGCCCTGAATTGGATTATGCTTTGTCGCATGGAATGGAAGGAACTTAATTTGTTTAGACACCTTTTTTTTATGCCTTAAAATAATGATGAACCATTATTACTTATTTTCTTAAAGAAGACATTTATTAATTATTGCTCTTATATTTTTAGAACCTTTTTGGCTTATTTTTCTGAAGATCGCTTTTTTAATTCGTGAGTTTAACTTTTGTGATGGGTGATTTGGGTTACTGGAATTTAACAGTTGACCGCAATGGATTGTGGGTTTGCATTTATCATACTGCAGTTGCATTTGCTTTCTTTTACACAGCACATGTCTGTTTCTCTCTTGATCTTCATAGAAGAGGTGTTTATCTATCTTTGATGGTAGGTGAAAATGATTTCTTGTTTAATTATTTTTTTTTTGTTTTTTTGGGGTGCAGGCGGCTAGGTTGCCTTGGAACATCAATGGCAGTGACAGAGGCTCAAAATCCTCTTCTTGGGGAAAACACCTGTGGTTCCTTGTTAAAAAAGCTGCAGGTTACTACTATCTTCATTCAGATTTTAATTTTGGTCGCTGAAATGAAAATGTGCACGGTCTCCAGAATAGTATGAGAGAATGAATGTCTGGGAAAGATTAATTTTAAAGATTTCAGCTGTTTAAATTTCAGTTGTAAGTTTGGGACAGTTGCTAAAATTTGTAAAAAGCTTTTTCTCTAAGAAGTTAAGCTGGTTTTACAGATTTGAAAAATGTAGCTTATGTTATGAATTAGGTAAAATATGTTTTTTTCTTAAATACGTCCTCCAAAAGTTTTTCATATTATTTTTGTTCCTCTAAAATTTAAACATATTCTTTTAGTTCTTGTCATTAATAATAATAATAATAGATGGAAAACTTATGTGGATAACGATATGTTAGTTATATATTTACCAAAATTATTTTTAATGAAAAAATTCATGCGTTAAAATTGTCATTCACATAATTTTTCTGTCTATTTTTATTAGAAATAAAGACCTAAGAAATATATTTAAATTTTAGAAGGACGAAAATCATACGAAAAACGGGGATACAAAACACATTTACCACTTGCAAATATTTTCCAATAGTTTTTTTTTTCCTTTCAGCTTCATATATCTTTATCCTATGTAGTAAAAGTTGATTTCTTTTTGTTGCACCTAGTTGAAATTGATTATTTTAAAACCCATTTTTCAGCAAACTTACCAAAACAGAAACTGTTTCTGTTTACAATTGATTATGAAAATAATCGAATGTACTAATTTAGACTATCTTTATTCGCTGTAGGAAATATGGGATGAGGTTGGTGAGAGTGATGAGCAACGAGACAAGATGCTTCTTCAGTTAGAACAGGAATGCTTGGATGTGTACAAGAGAAAGGTTGAGCAGGCTGCGAAGTCAAGGGCACAGCTTCTTCAAGCTTTGTCTGATGCTAAGCTTGAGCTTTCCAGTCTTCTATCAGCACTTGGAGAAAAGAGCTTTGCTGGAATTGTTAGTAACTACTCGACCTTGTCTTATATTGGCAATACACAACACATAAACTTTATATTTTACTTTTTGTATTCTTATGCATTTTTTTTTCCTTTCACAGCCTGAGAACCCTTCTGGAACTATCAAAGAACAGCTTGCAGCTATAGCACCAGTACTTGAACAGTTGTGGCAACAAAAGGAAGAACGAATTAAGGAGTTCTCTGATGTACAGTCCCAGATTCAACAAATATGTGGAGAGATAGCTGGCAACTTGAACCTTAATGATGCTTCGCCTGCAGTTGACGAGTCTGACCTCTCCCTCAAGAAGTTAGATGAATATCAATCTGAGCTGCAAGAACTTCAAAAGGAAAAGGTAACTCTTATAATGTGCAATAGCGATGTATCAGTTAGTCAGAAATTTGGAAACCCCACCGGCTTTCGTTCACAAAACATGTGATTGATAATTTAGTTCCATTGTTTGGCAGAGTGAGAGATTGCACAAGGTTCTTGAATTTGTGAGTACTGTGCATGATCTATGTGCTGTCCTTGGCATGGACTTCTTCAGTACTGTAACTGAGGTACATCCAAGCCTAAATGATTCTACTGGTGTTCAATCCAAGAGCATAAGTAACGACACCCTAGCTAGGTTGGCTAAGACTGTCTTAACGCTGAAAGAAGATAAAAAACAGAGGCTGCAGAAGGTAATGCCTTTAGAACATTTTTTTCCTTAATTTTTATTTGGACAATGGTTGTTAACTATATTTCCAATGTTAGTAATTTTGGTATATTTTGGCTATTGGCTTGCTAATCATGTGTTTGTTTTCAAGAAATCACCATCAATTCTGACTGTGACACCCCAAATTGATATTGCCTTCAAATGTTTTGCATACATTTGTGGTTGACTTTTAATATAATGCCATTTATTTTGACTTCGACCTTGATTTGTCTTGTAGCTTCAAGAATTAGCTTCTCAGTTGATTGATCTTTGGAATCTAATGGACACTCATCCAGAGGAAAGGAGTCTATTTGACCATGTTACCTGTAATATGTCAGCTTCTGTTGATGAAGTCACTGTCCCTGGTGCTCTTGCTTTGGATCTGATTGAGCAGGTACTCAAGACCTTCTTTAAGATTACAGATTTGGGCTCCAAATATGATATTAACTGTTTTATTTTTCGTTAATGCAGGCTGAAGTGGAAGTTGAGAGACTTGATCAGCTGAAAGCCAGTAGGATGAAGGAAATTGCTTTCAAGAAGCAAACGGAGCTTGAAGATATATTTGCCCGTGCTCATGTAGAAATAGACCCAGATGCTGCGCGGGAGAAGATTATGGCATTGATCGATTCAGGAAATGTTGAACCAGCTGAATTACTGGCTGACATGGACAATCATATAGCAAAAGCAAAAGAAGAAGCTTTAAGTCGAAAAGATATATTGGACAAGGTTGAAAAATGGATGTCAGCATGTGAAGAGGAGAGTTGGCTTGAAGACTATAATCGGGTATTTGCAATTTCCCTTTCTACCTTTTTTCTTGTCGAGTCTGAATGATTGGTTGTGCACAGTCTTGGTGCGAGTGTATCTTATCGTGGTAACAACAGTTCTAAATTATTAACCATGCTTCATTCATTTTATTGTATAATTTGCTTTCTCAGTTTCAGTAATCAGTTATTTCATAAGATAATTGAAATGCTTCATGGCCTGTTTCAAAAAATACGTAGATTTTAGCTTTAGCTTTGCTACGAGTTATGGTGATTACATAAAATGGTTGCATAATCTTTCCTCATTTGGAATACAATTTTTCTGACACAATTACACACCCTTGTAAAACAGGATGATAACAGGTATAATGCAAGCAGAGGTGCACACTTAAACCTCAAACGTGCAGAGAAAGCTCGGATATTGGTCAACAAAATTCCAGGTATTTGCTGAAGAAATTACAACCATCATCAAATACTGTTATTATTTCAATCTGCTGTCAGTGCATGCTAGAAAAATGTAACCACATTATTGGAATAATTTTGTTTCTTTTGGTGAAATTGCAGCTTTGGTCGATACATTAGTTGCCAAAACTCGTGCATGGGAAGAAGATCATGGGATGTCATTCACATATGATGGCGTTCCTCTTCTTGCCATGTTAGATGAATATGCCATGCTCAGGCATGAACGGGAAGAGGAAAAACGGAGGATGAGGGTAAGTTTCACCAATAAAAGATGACCACAACTCTGCGAGAAAACAAAAATATAACTATCAGCTTGGCCTATTTCTGTTCACTATTCTATATCTGTTGAACATAGTGTGGTATTCGGAAGTCATAATATCTGGAGTTTGCATTCTGTAGGATCAGAAAAAGCACCACGAGCAACGAAACACAGAACAAGAAGCCATCTTTGGGTCAAGACCCAGTCCTGGTAGGCCAGTTAGTTCTGGTAAGGTAGGAGGTACTCGTGCTAATGGTGGAGCTAATGGTACACCAAACCGACGGCTGTCACTTAATGCTCATCAAAACGGAAGCAGGTCAACAAAAGATGGAAAAAGAGATATCAGACCAGTTGCTCCTGTGAATTATGTGGCCATATCAAAAGAAGATGCTGCTTCCCATGTTTCTGGTACCGAACCAATCCCGGCATCACCCTAATAATGAGATCTTCTTCATTATCAGCCCTACGATTTCATCTTTGTAGCATCATCAAATACTAGTTACTGCTTTAGGAATTATAATATGATGGAGTGACAAGTAATTAGAGAGGAACTGTTTTGAGCTGTGTATGTTCAATTTACCATTTGGAGGTTTTCTCAATACATGTGCCCTTTAATATGAAAATATAGTGCTGTCTTGCCTTTCTCCAAACCCTGCCTCCTCCTATTCATTGCTTTCTTTCACTTTCGTCTGAAACTATGTTAGATGTGATATGCACGGTGAAGATGAAGATCAAAACATTCATTAAAATAATACTGTAATTTTTATTATTTTGTTATTTCACTTTTCAAAAAAAAAGTGTTAAATAAAATTATTTTTATTTGATTAAAATTATTGAACCCTGCATATCAAAAATACCACAGCATTCACATTCTTTAAAAACTCGCCCGAATAAAAACATTTACAATAATTTCTCTAAAATATTAGGTACCCACACTGTGCGTGGCTTTATATCTGGTGATTTATTAAGAGAGTTTAGTATTTAGTTCACGAGGTCCCCCTCTACCTCATAGGGGACATTCTTCTCTATAATGTATCATATTCACATTTACTTGTCCAAAAGGTCAAGGTTGAACACTTTTCGGTTTTTAATTCCAACCTGAATACAATCTTCTTAGATTCACTGCCACCTACTCACATAAATTTTCTTTCTTTCTTTTTTTAATTTTTGCAAGAGTTTTAAAGACTTTTTTTAAGAATTCAGAAAAAAGGATTTAACTTGTTTTTCTCCATAGACTAATTATGATTTTTGTTTCCAAGAAAATAGCCACTTACTCTCATATTATGTTATGCTTTTAACCTTTTCATTAGTATGATTTGATTGGCAGTAATAAACTCTTTATTCTCTTTTTTTAGGAGATCCATGTATTTTAAAAGATTACACTTTCTTATTTAAGACTAAGAAACTCAATTGCTACTTTTGAGAACTTTGTCTTTACATTTACTCCTGTTGTGAAAAATTATATCAGGTTACGAACTATTTCATAACACTTTTGAATTGTGTTTTAAGTAAAAAAAGAAGAAGAAGATTATCTTACTAAAATACACATGTTATCACGAAGATATTGAAAAGGTGGAATTTGAACTCACTCTTCTCATTCTTTAAAGTCTCTGAAGGTACCTACAAAGATTCAAGTTGTAGTATGAAGAACTATCAAATAGTTGGATAAATCTTTGGAAGGTACTTTTTTTTTTATATAAAAATATTTAAATACTTTGTAAAAAATATGTTATTTAGATAAAAAGAATTAAAAGAATTTTAAATTTTACAAATATGATTTTTTTATTTAGCATATTTTTATTGTGTGATAATTGAAATACATAAATCTATAAATTTTAAATTATTTTATCCAAATAAAAATTTAAAAAACTAAATATTGTAAAAAAAAATCAAATTTGTTGTATTTAAATTTTGTAAGATTTTCTTAAGAAACACGGAACTAGGTATTAATTAGTATTGTCACTTATAGCTAATGTAACAACAACATAAATAAGACTTTGAAACATTTAATGAAAGTCCTATTTAATCCACTCAAACCTTTTATCATAATAAAGTTATTGTCTCACTGAAGTTTCTCTCGAGCCACTTAAAATGATTTGTTGAGTCCATTCACTAAAATTGAATTTGATTGAGAAAAAAAAATCCAAAATTTGATTTAATTTTTCAACTTGCTTAAGTTCTAATTAACTGAATTCGCGAAATTGAATTGTATGGTTTTAAAAGTCAACCATAAAAGTCATCCTTTTCGACAGAGATTTTTCAAGCCAAACTTTTAAAATTTAATTTAAAATTAAAAATACATATAATCTTAATTAAATAAAAATAACCAACATTTATATATATCCACTATTTTTTAGAATATAATAATACATTAACTAATAGGTTATTGAGTACTTTTCTTAACTGCTAAACCTCAGTTTTTCTTTCTTAATAATCAATAGTTGCTTCGGCGGGGAAAGACGGTGGAATACATAACACAAGCTTGGAATAAAGCCAACAAACGACGCCGTGTAGTTTCTAAGACCTTCTGCGTTTTGAATCTCTGAAATTGAGATGGCCAACGAAAACGAACCCGCGAAGCTGCTGTTACCATATCTTCAACGCGCCGATGAATTGCAAAAGCACGAACCACTCGTCGCCTATTACTGTAATTCTCTTTTAACTTAACTCCTCTTTCTTTTTTTGGATCGATACCTATTTTTCATTTTTGCGATTTTTCTGTTTCTCTGATCTGAAATACTGTATTCCATTCGTAAATTATTATGATTAAATTGTTTTTGATAAAATTAGGTCGATTATATGCGATGGAACGGGGGTTGAAGATTCCGCAAAGTGAGCGCACAAAGACCACTAATGCTCTTCTCGTCTCGCTCATGAAGCAGCTTGAGAAGGTTCTAGGTCAAACTTTGTTGATTCTTTGTGCTGATTGTGATCACAATTAACTGAAACATAAGATGACCGGCAAATAACTGAACAAATAATCATCTGTGATATTTTAATTGATCTCGTGGAGCCCTAAGGTTTATTTTGAAAAGATGAAGGAAATCTAATATAATCGATTCATGTTAAATGAATGTGTTTGAATCTGAATAATAATGGATTATGATACTATGTCGTGTTTGAGTGGCAACCTGCAGTTTTATTTTCCTTTCAAAGATGTTGGTGGTTGACATGTTTGATTGGGTACGTTGATGATGTTTTTATTTACTCAATTGATATATCCGAAATATTTTGTTTTTCCAGGATAAAAAATCCATCCAGATAGGGCCTGAGGACAATTTATATCTCGAGGGTTTTGCTTTGAATGTGTTTGGAAAGGCAGACAAACAAGATCGTGCTGGAAGAGCAGATTTGTATGATAATATATATCACTCTTTATTTGTTATTTTAAATGCTAGGATTGAAATAAATAAGCGTGTTTCAGCTTATATGTTGGTCTGTTCTGTTGCATCGGTTTCAATTACTTTTATCTCAATTTTGTGTTGACGTTTAGAAGGGATTTTTGTATGTTCTTGTTCCTTTCTCTTGAACAAGATAGTAGCTCATTCTCTTTACATACCAAGTATCTTTCTTTTGCCAATTGTTTGCTATTCCCTTCACATGTCTCATTATCTTGAGTGTTAGGATTTTTCATATGTGATAAGTTTTTAACATGTATTCTTTGACCTTTTACAGGAATACGGCGAAGACATTTTATGCTGCCAGCATCTTTTTTGAGATTCTTAATCAATTTGGAGCAGTTCAGCCTGATGTGTGTATTTCATTAATTGATCCTTCCCTTTCTACGAATGGTTTTCATTGTGTATTTCTTGTTTCAAAACAATTTGCAGCAAGAATACAACTTCATGTGTCTGTATGTTTAATGCTTATATGAGTTTCTTTTACAGCTGGAGCAGAAACAGAAATATGCAGTGTGGAAAGCAGCTGATATAAGAAAAGCTTTGAAAGAAGGAAGAAAGCCCATAGCTGGTCCGCCTGCTGGTGATGAGGATCTGTCAATTCCATTCAGTTCTTCAAGTGATAGATATGTATGATTCAAAACTTAACGTGGTGTCTTCTTAGTTTGATCAATTAGAAAAACAAACAAGTTGGTTAATAAACATAAACAATTAACTTTAAGCTGCTTATTCTTGCAGGACCCTGGGACTACTGAAACTACAGTTTCTAGTCCTGGACCAGAATCTGATTCATCACCAAGTTATCATAATCCTGCTAATTACCAGAATCCAAATATTCATCCGGCTCCTAAATTTCATGATACTGTTAATGAACAGCATTCTGCAAATATTCCACCATCTATGCAATTTCATGACAGAGTAGATAACAACAAGCATTCTTCTGTTGTTTCTCCATCATCTCACTCTTACACACCTGGAGTTTATCCTTCCCAAGACTATCCTCCTGCTCCTCCACCTTCCCAAGACTATCATCCTCCTCCACCTTCCCAAGACTTTCATTCTCCTCCACCTTCCCAGGACTATCATTCTCCTCCCCCTTCCCAGGACTATCATCCTCCACCACCTTCCCAAGATTATCATCCTCCACCGTCATCCCAAGATTACCATCCTCCACCTGCCAGGTCAGAAAGTTCTTATCACGAACTTTACAACCATCAGCAATACTCATCGGAGAATTCACAGCATTTAGGGCCTAACTACCCTTCTCATGAAAATTCCTCTTATTCCTATCCCCATTTTCAGTCTTATCCAAGTTTTTCAGAAAGCAGCATCCCATCAGTCCCATCAAACTATACTTATTATCAAGGGTCGGATGCTTCATATTCTTCCCAGTCAGCTCCGCTAACTACAAGCCATTCAGCGAGTGCTCATCACAGTTCTAGCAGCAGAAATGGAACTACTGTGGAACCTAAATCAACTACTCAGACATACCATTATGACAGTAACTACCAGCCAGCACCTGAAAAAATAGCGGAGGCACACAAGGCTGCAAGATTTGCTGTTGGAGCACTTGCATTTGATGATGTCTCAATTGCAGTAGACTACTTGAAGAAATCACTTGAGTTGCTGACAAATCCATCCGCTGGCCAGTAATATTTATGTAAATTGAAATATTGATTTCGATGGTTTTTCTGCCTATTATTTGCATGCCCTGTTTTGTATATTATATGCATCATGCACTTAAAAGTGTGAATAAGTTAGGGAACATGACCTAAACGGAAATCATAAAATGTGCTGGAACTCTGCTGTCTTTCCCGTTTATCTGGTGGTAATTATTGAGATTAGCTTGTTTGTCAAGGAATTGTGATACATACAAGATGTCTGCTTGATGAATTTGAGTTGTATGTCTAGAACAATTCTCTTTTTGTTTTTTTGGGGGGATTGCCTCCGAACTTAGATTCAGGTTCACATTCATTTATTCATCCATGGACCCTGAGGATTTGAATCTCAGCTGTTAAATTCTTGGGTATATATTGTTGCTCAACAAGTTCCATTTCAGAGATTATGCAATCTGGAATGGCATAAAAATCTGATATTTTTTTAAAAGAGAGCTGGCAACATTTTATTGACAAATTTCCATATGAAATCTAAAGTTGAATAATTAACCAAATTATACTTAGCCCTCGTCTTATGGCTGTGCAAAGAAACGTTATTCCGTGGAGCATTGGCAAGAGACTTGCCAATAAACCAAAATAACCATCTTATCCTTCACTCTGATAAAATCAGTTGCACTAAGCCTTCAGTGCATGATCATCGTATTGACCCATATTTTTGTCATTTTATTGAAGTGTTTACACAAACAGATCCATAGAATGATTCAACTCCATTACTTCTCCGAAACATGTTCACCTTTCAGATTTGTGTTGGGGAACAATGCTTTGAAACTGAGTTTCTGTGTCTGCTTCGTGCAAAAGAAAGCTGCAGCACATCTAACAGAGAAGAAGAAACAGCCCTTTTTATGGTCCAGAAAGCGTAGTTGCCTGGCCTGAAATGAGGATCTTTCTTACTTCTCTGGAATTGAAAGCCTTTTTCCTCTGAGAACTTCACCCCTTTATCGGACAACTATTCTGCATCTTTGTTCTTTCGGCTTCGATACAAATGGATAACGGGCCACAAGCCCAAGAGAAAAAGGACACTCCTAATGAGTGGTCCAGTGGTACGGAAAAGACAAGCAAATACACACAAGTACGTCTTATGTTTCTATCTCACCTCACTTTGTTCTCTTTTTCTTTTTTACTTTTCGGATCCTTCTTTACCACTTACAGAATGTTGGGCTTTAATTATTGTTTGGTGAAAAAAAAATGTATATTTTAAAATGACTATTTCCATCGCGAAAAAAAAAAAAACCACGATTTCCTCGGAGCTTTTAATCATAAGTGATTTTTTAAAGCGATAAATAATTCAATCGCAAACTAACACCGGAATGTTTTTTTCTGCCCTTTTTTTCCTATTGTTTTTTCTTTTTAAATTGTTTAAGGAACAAATAAATATAAATATAAACCAAAATTTAGAGAAATAATGCAACAACAACAAAAATATTACGAAATAAAATAGAATTGTCTAATTATTCTCCTGTTTCGCGATTGCTGATGCATAAGAGAAAAAAAAAATGATTCTTGGTATGCTTGTTTAGCCACGGGACCAATACTCAGTTCATGCTTTTTTGTCTAATGTTTTTGCCCTAGGAACAGGTTACAAACAAAGGAAAGAGCTTATTTTCAAACTGAATATCCAAGTTTAAATTTTCCTGACTCCTTTAAATTGGGTAGGGATAAAGTAATTAATATCAGTTGTTGATGGGAAAATTCACAGATGATATTTTAAAGACATTCATAATTTATAAATGAACGTGCACGTATTATTTACCTTTATTTTTCTTACGGACAGCCAATATTTCTTACTTTATCTTTTGAAGGAGACGAGTCCAAATTTCGAAGGACGAATAATTTTGATTCTAAGAACTACAAAATTCTGTGTAAACCATTCAACTGTAAGTTCAATTGCATTAGATTATGAATTATGAATGATGTCGTGTATTTGAACAATGCAAACTATTAAATTAAATGAATTTTATTAATAAAAAGCACTTTCTTGGTGAATCCATTTGATATGGCAAACTGACAGCTTTAGAGGAACAGTTGAGCACAAAGCGTTCTTATTATTGAAGTCTCAGGCTTTTGTTACATTGATACACACACTGTTTGTCAGTCTTGCAATCTTGTCTTCACTCCAACATAGTTTAGGATGCTGTCTTGTCTTCAACTTGGATACTCATCAATATTATTACTCCTGCTCCAATTCTACAGCTAGATTCGTGTAGAGCTACCTTTTTACCCTTTACAGTAGCAATTGGTAGATGCAACCGAGGCAAATAGTTCTTGTCTCAGCAATAACGTTAACTGCATTTCTTCAAGTTTACAAAATCTTTATGTGTTTGCTTGTTAAGCTTCCTTGGCTTCACCGCCAAACTAAATGTCAAATAAAATGTGTAAGTGCAATTAAACTAATACTTTTTTCTTCATTTTCATACAAGACAAGACATGCATCTATAATATGAACAGTGAATCACCACAATGCTCTCTGATGTATGTTCATGTAAGTGGCTGAGTTATTCAGAATTTCTAGTTTTGGTCGTGACATTTTATTTACCGAAGGTGTTATACTTGCTTATTTAACCGCAGTTCTGTAAAACAGAAATTAACGTTATCCATTCAACAATGTTTCTAACTTTCTTGTTGTTAAAAACAAAGGCAGGAATGTACTGACTCTTGTAGAATACGTCTCAGGTGTCCTACATAAAACGTTAAGCATGTGTTCATACCACGATCTTCACCCTTCCCTTTTGCAAGTAAGGCATGAGAGTTAACTGTTCATTCTGCTGTTGTGAGGCTTATTTTAGAGGTCAAAAATTGCCCAAGGAGGACTCTTGCAATGGAAGGAAGAGTATAATAGTATGGATTGTAGAAAATTTCAAGCAAAGTTACTTGCTGAGGAAGAAGAGAAAGCAAAAGAGGAATAAAGAAGAGGAGCAGCAGCAGCAGAAAAAGGGGAAGGAACTCACATTAGAGGAGTGGCTTCTACAATCACCAATTACACAAAATTATATTAACTGCAATGCTGATCACTGTGATTTGAAACATGGTCCCAACAGTGATTATCCCTCAGTAGCCAGAGAAAGTACCTATTTTTCTAACTGTGGGGAATGTAGCTTGTCTTTGGAGCAACTCTTAAATGATGGTGATGTGGAGATTTTTTCTGTGGGCTACGGTATCTCTTTGGAGAATCTTTTGAAAGATGAAAAGGTTGATGAAAAAGAAATGGGGTTTAATTCAATGACTAGAAGCCAAAGTAGTACGGTGAGGAAAAGGGTGAGCTTTAGACTGCCAGAAGTGTCTGAGACCATCATTTTGCATCCATTAGAGAAGGATTTTAGTGAATGTTAGTGCATTAGTTTCTTTCTTCAGTCTGTTTAATGTGAATTTTGAGTTTACTTGAGTGGTGTGTGTACCCTATAGTTTTGTAAAAAAGTACGTTCCTAAGATTTGGAGTGCATGAATAATGGATCAAAATCTCAAACTTGGTCAATGTCTAGAGAAGAGAGGAACACAGGGTAATTTGAATTTGTTCCCCTTTTCTGGAGCAGTCGATTCGAACAGAACTTTAGTGATTCTCTTTATGAAACATTACAGTCTTTGTTTCTTCCATGTTGGATTGATTTTAGTGAGTTTCCAGTATCAGATGCTCAGAGATTCTAAGAACACTTTTCACTAGCTGAAAATATCCTATTCTGTTTTTTTCCTTCTGATTTTCTGTTTGCTTTAAACAGTAGGATGTCTGTTTCTCCTTCCCTTCCTTGGTGGAGATTTTTCTTGTTCCTTCTTACTGATTATGCATATGTCAGCTTTTGTTCTTCGCCATAACATAGTAGAAAATTTAGTAATACATGGTTGACATGGCTCAATAAATGGTTACAGCTAGCTAATATTAAAGATGTGTCAGGACAAGCAAAACTTTGAAAAAAGCCGTCTTTCAATCTTTAAATTAAGAGAACAGAACAAACCATTTTTCTACCTATTAGATTGTCTTATGTAATACTAAATGAAAGTTTTTGATTGACTAGGACAAGGAAGAAAGGACAATATGACTAAATGAAATAGCCTATCCAACAACCAAGCTTGTTAGGTACAAGTTCCATTCATACAACTTTCACAAGATATACACACTATAACACTTATGCTATGTAGAGGGAAAGATTAGTTCAGAGGCAAGGGAACATAAGTCAGCAATATGACAGACAAACAACACGCGAAAGAGGGAGAAAACAATAGGTTGGAAGTAGTCAACCTCTCTTTTCCTCTTTCTTTTGTGCATTCTGACTCCTCCGTAACACAACACACAAAGAAGAAAAAAGGGAGAGAGGGTGGTGGAGAAAAAGTCTTTGTCGTCTAGTTATCTTCTTCAAATAGTAACCTTTTCCCCTCAGTCTCTAATCATTGAGCAAAGGAAAGGGATGCAACTATGTGAAAGAACTGTAGTTTCTCTAATAGCTCTTTGGCATGGCTAGTGGCTCTATGCTCCACTCTTAGAAAAAGTTCCTCACTCAGTTTGTCACCAATGTGAGCATCAACAAGAACTCCTGACACTGTCCTGCAGCTGTTGGCTAGAGCTCTTCCTACTTCTCTTGCATCATCTGGTTGATTCACCACAAGTGGACTTCCTCCTTTGAATACCTCAAGCTTGTCTATGGTGAATGAACCATTCGCTTCAACCACCTCCTTGAAGTCTTGCAGGCTTGCTGCATAAACTGGAATGTTAAAACTGTCTCGTTTTTCTTGGCTAATCAACCCCTGAAATCAAGAACATAACTCACTAAACCAAGACTTCTGATAAGAACAGCAAGTTCTCACATGAATAATGTGTTTATGCTTGGTTTCAGACTGAGAAAATCATTTCAGTCTTGGAATCCATTGAGTTGAAACAGTTTAAGTGCGTGATTGAATTAGATTCAATCTCTTCTTAACTCATTTCAATTCCAAGTTGAAAATGAAAATCACATACAGTTACTTAGACATTCTAGAAATTGAAAGAGACTGTTAATGTGAAAATATCCTAATATCTTTTGGTGTTAAGTTGGTAAATGAGATTTGTTGTGTGATTTGTTTGTGTAAATGAACATTGTTCTAAGTACTCAACACATCCTATCATGTGGGTGTGGTTATAATCTGTACTTCATTGATTACAGTTTTGGAATTTGGAAGTGTAGAGAGGATAATTGTTAGAACAGAAGTGCATGGCTTTGACTCTGATGAAAGACAATGTTGGGTCCCATATAGAATATCATGGTGGTATGAAAACTGATGAGATGAATGCATATCCATTTTGTCTATAGCTTTAAGACATGATGATGTGATTCAGTGTTTGTTCTAAACTCTGGATATCCAAAGCCTAATTGCTGGTCAACATTATGGACCACAAGACAGTGCCAGCAGGCAATTAATTATTATTTCTGCCGACATGATGATCAAGAAATGGATGGGTGGATGAATGAGGGGAGGCTAATCAACGGCTGGGACCAATCTGTTTGAAACTTGGGCAGTGAAAACTCATGATAAGTTGTGGTGATGCCTACAACACTTGAGCATTGTGGTCTTTTAATCTCTACAGTGTCTTTTAATCCTTTTTGGTCTGCCAATGGGAAATGGGAAATAGAGGGTGTGTGAAGTGGGCAAGCACTGTTGACACAAGCATGCATAAAAATGTTTGTGATTATGATAATTACCTCTTGGACAAGATCATCCCAAGCATCCTGAAAGTGGGTCCCAAAAAGAAGGCCTGCCCCACCTTGGTCTGTAGGGTCCACTGAAGTTCTGGCCAAGCAAACCAAGAACATGGACCCCTCTCTCTTCATCTCCACTGATCTTGCCATCAGAAACCCTGCCAAATCTGTTTGGAATTGTTTCTTGTAAGCATTTGCTGTGCTCTCATCAGCACCATGGATAAAAACTCTTCCTTTGTTGTATGCACTTGACCTCTTGTCCACAACACTTTCTGGCACCTGCACTCTCTCAACCAAACAAAACTTACTCAAACATCAACAGTAAAACTCTTTCTGATACACTTACCTAGGCCTAACATGGAACTTTATTTAGCAGATTCAATTTCATGCAGTTCTACTTTAGTGCACACTTTATGCAGCAAATCAGAAAATTTTGTATGGTAAAAAACATGTTAAGTAAATGTGTGTGAGCAGTAAATAAGCAGCAAAAATAGTACACACTTTTACTGGGGGATTCCCAACTCCAATTGTGTGTCTTTTGGTGATCAAATTCTGTGTGGTGGCCCCATTTATTATTGAAATTTAAGATGCATGAAAGTGGAATAACATTGGGTGCTTATAATGCATGCATTGGAAATTACTGTCCAAACACGTTACTTGTTTCCCTGAAACATGGTTCCTTTTTTTTCAACCCTATAGACCATGGGTTTGCTGCATTCACTTTTTGACCATAAATTATGACTTAGGCTTCAAATTAATGATGTTTTACTGTCTTATTCTCGGGAAGAGGCAATTATCTCTTTCATTTTGTCAAGGAAATTACATGTTACAATGACACAGAGACTATAAGGAATAGAATCTTTGATTTTTTTTTTTATGGGTAGGTTGGGGAGTGAATTATAATAAAAGACTATGTGAACAATACAAAAGGGTTTATCAAATTAATGCTATAGGCCAAAAGTTTTCTAATAAATGGGTGTGATACCTTAAAGTTGAAATTCTAATTGAAAGGTTTAAAAAGATCCTGGACAACCTAATGATGAAAGATACACATAGAATGATTTGAAATGAATTATTATTTTGTGTAATAATTTAGCCACTTCAATTGCAAAGAGAAAAATGAATAAATTAACTATCTATTCACCCACAAAACAGAATAAGTATTTAGTTTGAAAAAAATTTAATTTTTCAGAATAAGTAAAAAAAATATCATTTTTTTTAATTTGTTAATATTTGTACAAGACAATCTATTTCTTTATGATAAATGTAAATCTTTAAGAAATAAGAAATGAAATTTAGACAAAATGAGTTATTGAAAACATAAAAGAAAGTCACAAACGAAAAGCCATGGTTGATATTACCAATAAAAGATGCATTTGAATATTATTAATAGACGGATAGAAGATAATAATAATAATAATTATAACTGTAATGATACTTATCTTGAGTTTTTTGAAATCTACATGATATCTTTATTTATTAACCCCTTAGAAGTGATAGGTATAAGGTGCTTTTCAGTGAAAGATGAGGTGTGTATAATGTATGTTAAATAATGATTAAGAGTTATGTAAATTTTGGAAGGACAAAGGTGTAATTTACCCTAAAAACATACAATAATAATAATAATAACAAATGGTGGTTATTACCTGAGAAAGCCAGTGCAAAGAGAAGGCCGAGTGGAAAACATCCACAGACCTCGCCGGAAAAAGCCTCCGGTAGAAAGAACCGGGGACTCCGGCGGCGAAGTAGGAGCGGTGGTTGTCGGCGGCAAGGCATTCTTCCATGCTGACGCCGTGGTTGGCGAGAGGAGGAAGCAGCTGAAAGAGCGTGTTGAAGTCATTGCTGGGAAGGTCGGAGAAGAAAGCTGAAAACTCCGGTGGCTGCCACCCCAACGCCTCGTAGCGTTTCATAACGTGCTTTATCATGACATCGACGACGTTTATGGTGTTGCTCCCACACGAACACCCCAAATCCACCACCACAAACGGCACCTCACGACCCTCGACAAGCTCAACTCTGTCCAGAGTCTCTCTCAGAAGATGAAGCATCGACCTCGCATGTATGGCCTGCATGTTAATCAATGCATGTCACACCTTCATTCATTCATAATAATGCATGTTTTGTGATTGTCACCACCAAACATATGTAGGGTACTGTTATTATTATGTATCAGCATATTATATATATCTATATATCTATATCTATATATACAGCAGTTTCTTTAATTTATCAGAAAAAAGTTAAGAAATTTGTGGGTGTGCTTTAACATGGTACCTGTGCTTGGGAATTGTTGGCATAGCTGGCTTCTCCTTTGCCTCCTTTCATGCTGAGCAACCTCTCAAGTTCCATGTTGGACACGACAACATTGTCTCCCATGGGAGCCATGATTCAGTGACTAGGTTTAGGGTTTGGAGGTGAAAGAGTGAAAGAGTGAAAGAGAAATTAAGTGTGTCTGAGAAGAGACAGAAGAAAGAGTGTTTGAAGATATGAGAGTTTGGAAAACTGAGATGGTAGAGACTTGGTATATATAGAGAAGGAAGAGCCTTCGTTGTTATAATTATTATTATTATTATTATTTCTTCAATGTATATTATGTTAATAACTTGGTAGATACAAATGGCAAGCAATCTGCTATTATTATTTTCTGTTGTTGTTGCTATCATTATAAATAAATTAGTTAACTATGCAATGGGAAAAGAAAAATAATAATAATAACAAAGAAACTCAGAAAAAGTTAAAAGCAGAGAATGTGGGCCTTTTGTGCAACACAGAAGGCCCAAAACTGGTGCGGGATCTTTGTATCAGAAGCTACATATATGAATTCTGATACAAAACAAAATTTGTTGGAGAGACAAAGTTCATGTGACCAACAAGAATATAAAAACTTTATGAGCAATTCTTGGATTGAACAAAATGTAATGTTTGTTAATTATATAGAAATATGTAGCAGAATGTGATTCCATTGTGAAAAGGATGTAGTAAATGATAAGTGAGTAAGTAGTATGCAAAGTTTTCCATCATATATAAAAAAACACAAGCTAGCTCAATGCATATAATGATAGAAGTGATTAAGCGGTTTAGATTAAAATATAATGTCAGATTATTGAGTAATGATACGTATTTTAAGGAATCAATTAAGCATATCTACATATATGGTGAAATAATGGTTCCTAAGGCTACGTAAGTTTCCTTTTACTTGCTTCGATATAAACAATAACAGCTTAAATTGATTACTCTTTACTGACCAACTTTTGCATTTTTGTATTAGGTTTATTCTTGTGAGAAGATTGATTACTTTTGTCGGCTATTTAGGGCTTTATTATAAAATAACAAGAGTCAAAGTAATCCATAAAAAGCTTAATCATGATTAATTATTTCATTGTTAATTAAGTCATCACCCCAGAAATCAAGGTTCAACAGTTTGTACCTACCAAAACGAATGAATGGAATGGTATTTCTTCACTTTACTTTTGTTTTGGGTTGTATTCACCTTCTTCACATTCCTATAACTTATTAACTTGGCTACTTTCGTTTCATATTCTCCTAATTTAAAGGGTAAGAAATTTTAAAAACTTTTGTAATATATTTTAAAGCGTTGATATAAGTGTTCATCAGTATATTCTAATTAAGACACACAGTAGAGGATCACTAGAGAAAAAATACGATAGAGAATCTAATCCTAATTTTACTTTTCAGAAATCACAGTTCACATTGTCCTTAGAATTTGTCTTTAGTTGTTACAAGGGGAAAAAAATGCAACAAGAAACTTCAAAGCAGATACCCCAAGAATTCAGTGTTGCTTCCAAACTATATACAAATGAATTAAGCAATGACATGTGTGTGATTGTTAATTCCTTTTTTACATATATATGGTCAATAAAGTTCATTTACTTCTTAATGTGAAATCGCGTTCTCTCTTGTGTAATGAAGACCTCAAAAACAAAGTAGAGAAGCAATTATAGTTCTGGAATTTTATTGGTCAAAAGAAATAGTGTGTTGAAATAGATGACACATTTTCATCTTCCTAACCTGGTTTTGGAAAGAGTAATGGTTAAGTTCGTATACCTTTCTTTCATTTATTTTAGTTACTATTGTAATTTGTTTTCCTGAAAATATAGGATGAAATTATATTCGTCTGGTGTGCAGTGTGGAATTAAGAAATAAGCTCATATACCAATAAAATTTTTTATATTACATATGACTTTTTTTGTAAATTTATTAAAATAATTTGTAAGAAATTTTTTTTTTCTACTATTTTTTTTTCTGAAAATTTTAATTAGTAGGTAATTCTTTCATAAATAATTATTTTCTACAAAATTATAAAATTTGTTAGTATTTTCTGCAAAATTTGTTGTAAAAAATGTTTTATACAAAATATTTGCAGCAATTTTGTGTAAATTTTTTTTCATAATAAAATTTATAAATATTTTTTATAAAAGAAATTGCAAAACTAAATTTGTAGAAAATGAGTTTTTTTAGTATTGAAACTTGGATAAATTCAGGAGGGAGTAGTTAATATGATTAGGTCAGTTAGATGTTTCAAAAATAATAACTATTTTAACATTATATGTGTGAGGTTAATCAAATTATGTGAAAAAGGGTAAGGTTAAGTTGTAAGATATTTGTACTTAATTTTTCATAATTTATTTTGCTTATAAATATAGCCATATATTTCTATGTTATATTTCATAATTTCTAAAATATGGTGAATATAAATACCTCAAATATATTAATTAACTAATAATACTATCTCAATGGTGGAAGAAGTTATAAAACTCATTATTATTGTATTTTTTTTTCTAAACACTAAACATTAAACCTTAAACAACGTTGGTATTACACAAAAATTTGTGTAATTTGAATTTTGTGATTAATTATAAGCTTTTTTGACGTGTAGCTAAGAAGTGAGTTATCTAAAGAAAAGAAGTTTTGTGAGCTCTAACATGCATGATTTCATTTTATTATAGCATGTGATCTAGAACAACTAGTGCTATACCATAGGCTGGTTTTTAAAAATGTGCATCCATGTAGAATTTCCATCAATAATGAAAGGAAACGTACGCTACAAATTAAGAATATGAAAGCAAAAGTAAAAACTTTTTCGTAATTTCATTAATTATTGAACTATATATATAGGACTAGGCTTTGAGACTTATTTTCACATATAGGGTTGAATGATCCTAGGAGTGCATGTAAAATTACGCAATCTCACTTTTATATTTTCCCCACCAAATTCTAATTAATTAACTAACTGCATCAGTTATTGGTTCTGTTAACTGTTTTGTAGGGTTACACAAACCTATCATATTATATACCCTAATTAGCTTCTTTAGATCATTTAAGAAAAGATAGAATCAAAGTTCCACACTCCAAATCTGAACTCCACATATAAATGATGCCATTTTGACTCTCTTTTCACACATTCACACACATATATGAGTCCTACAAATATATACATACATATATTATATATTTATATATGTGTATGTTGAAAGTCCCACATAAGACCAATTCATAATATATAAGTAATGTGCAAACCTTATTTTACAAACTAGTTTTGTGAGGTTGAGTTAGGTTTAAAAGTTCACTTTTAACATGGTGTTAGAGCCAAGTTAGAGTCTATCCTAACGAATATATATATAATTTCGAAGGCTCTACTGAATAAACTTAGAATCTTTGTGATCTGACTTTGTTCTAATGGCCCCCTCTTCCTTTTAGCTCCTTCTTAAAGTTCAAACCACCGTGATAGACGCCATTTACTTGAAATATGAAACCACTTTTTCTTCTTGCAATTTGTAAATAATGCTCACAGAGCACATTTTACTGGTTTTCTATTAGCATTTGGTGATTCTGCATAATTTTTAACTGTTATTATAAAAATATTGTAAGTGTGTGTTGGGTTTATCAAATCTTCAATGCATGTTCAATAGGATTTCACTCTCTCAAAAGAAAAATTACACTTGATGATATATGTAAAAAGTACACTATGACTGATACCTGCATTTTGACACTATTTTTCATCTTAGTGTCTGCATAAAAAATACATTCGTTTGTTTCTGTGCTTATAACACGGTAAGATTGAAAATAAACTTTCATACAGAGATAATTAATGTTTCTTTTGGTGTGTAGAGATTAAATAAAGCAGAAAATATATATATAAGATCTATAAGATCTAAGTTTATAATTAACCTTTTTGGTGTTCATAGTTTGAATGAACTATTTAGACCAGTGGTTCAGGAATTATCATGATTAGCCATTTTTTCAAGAAACGAAAATAATTACGAGCTTGTAGAGGGTACCTTTAGTTACTAAATAAGGTCATTGAAGAAAAAAAAAAAGAGGGACTTTTAGCCCTAGAAGAGATGTCAAAGACATGGTGGAATGGTCAAAGTTGGTAGTTATTTCCCTTTTGCATATATTATTCTGCAACACCTTCTCTGCATATACAGTTTTTCTTCTGTGGCCCTTATAATAAAGTAGAATAAAAGTTTAAGTGAGAATGCTTAACTATAAAAGAAGAATAAGTTAATTTTACCTACTTATATATATATACTGATATAAAATTCTTTTTCCTTAGAGTTAAATATAATTTTTTCCTTTAACTTTCAGTGAATTTTGGAATTAGTTAATTTCGAAACTTTGAACCAATTTAGTCTTTCATATTTCAAAATACGTGGATTTAGTCCTTTTAATCAAATTTTGTAAAGTTTATTTGATATTTCAAAACACGTTTCATAATAATATTTGACTTAACATTAAAACAAAAATGTATCAAATGATATAAACAACTCAAATACAGTCATGAAATGCGTACGGAACTTCAAATAAACCTAATAAAATTTGATTAATTATTAAAATGATTAAATCCACGTATTTCCAAAGATGAAGGAGTAAATTGGTTTAAAGTTTTGAAATAGACTAATTTCAAAATTCACTTATAGTTAAAGAACCAAAAACATATTTAACTCTTTCCTAAAAACATATGTGGTTATAATTCTATGTTCTTGTAATATCTTTGTAAATTTAGCCACAATTAATATATATTATTTATGTTAAAAACTGCTGCTGTTATAATTAACTATGAACAGAATCTCCTGGCTCCGTTTTGTCCACTATGAATTTCATCATTTTAGTTTGGTCTACTACCACACTACAAAAGAGAAAAAGAGAACATGTTAAGTGAAAAAAACAGATTCTGAAAAATCCAATGAGCGATAAAGTATAAGAACAATAATTAATAATATATATAAAACTGAGATGTAAAAATAAAATTTCTCTTTCCTGTTGATATAGGCATGTAGGTATCTAGGTTGGGCATATTTTCTAAAAGAATGAAAATGATGCATGTGGAAATTGAAAAGGAACAGTGATCTAAAATATATTTTTTGTGTAACTCTAGAAAGGAACAAGGACCCCAGAATTATTGAAGAATGGCAGTTATTGGTATCAAACTTTTCAGGCAAAATGCAGCATAGAGCGGTTTGTGACGACAAAGAAGAACATAAAATATGTTTTTGTTTTCAGAAAAGGACATTTCTTAGGGTTTAGGGTTCATCCACATTCATTGCGTTCATTTTTGTATAGCAAGTGCTGATTGGTTTAAAAAGTAGAAATCAATAATCTCCAGTTACGGTGCGTGGTTTTTCACACCAATTAAGTGAGTTCAAACTGTGAAGAATAAGTAAGTAGTAATAGTGCCAGAATTTGAGGTAAGCATCCACATGCCTATCCACTATATAAAATTGCATAGGCTATTGTATAATCAAGTTCTTCATATATATTCTCATGAACTTTCAAGTTCTTCATACTTTGTTTGCATAGCAAACACATATAGTTCCTCGAGTTCAATGATTTTGGTAAGAAGGAGATGTGCGTGGAATTCAGGACTTAAAACTTTTCTGTCAAGATTCCAAGAACAAAAATATTAGGTCTAATACCTATTAATATTTATCGTATAAAGAATATATATTCTTGGTATTTAGAACCCAAACAAATAAAAATGGTCACAAACACGATGCTTACGCAAATGGTTTATCTTTTCCGACGTGAGACTTAAATGTATGATATCGTGAAGCTACTTCAACCGTTTTGTTTCTATTTTCATTCGACTTGAAGGCATTAATTGTCTATACCAACAAACATTAAAATTGCTGAAACTCTATTGAAACTAATGAATATTTATGGAGTTGGAGATAAACACAATATTATGTGAAATTTTATTGAGACAGTCCCCCCTTTGATGCCTTTTTTTGGTACTTTTTATTTATTAATAGAAATATTTATTTATTAGGATATTTGTTGGTACTAGTTGGTTCATAATCTGGATAGAACCGACTAACATAATTTTGAGAAGGACAAATTATGCTAGTTGGATTGAGTTATTATAGGTGAAAATAGTTTGAATAATACTAAATTAGATTAGTTATTTGTATCATCCTTTGTTTTGTTGCCCACCTTTTTTTCATCCTCTTTCTTGACACAGTGCCCCCCATCCTCAACTATAATATCCATCAACGAGGTTTTCAATATTCAATATTTTTGTTAATTTAATTAGATTGTATTGAGCATAAAGTTTCTTACACATGATTATTCATTATCATATACATATATATTAAGATTGTTGACTTTTATAATAATTATTTTACTTTGTTATAACTAAGATTACAAAAAGAAGAAAAAATAAGGTATTTTAAGTTTACTCTCGAGGCATTTCAAGATTAGAGATCTGATTATTATTTTTTCGTTTGATGTTAGAAAAGCCTTTGATATGTTGAACTGGGAATTTCAATGGATTTCACTTGATTGGGATGGAAAATTACCACCAGGTTATGAATACCATTGGCTAGAAACTTATTAGAGGTTCATTCTTGATCGTCTTTGTTCCCTTTACATATAATATTCAATTTTACTAGTAATTAAGAGAACATATTCGAGAATAAGGGTTGTTTTATATGATGAATAGAATATGATGAACGTGAAGCTTAGCAAGAACCAAGTGAGGATTAACTTCCAAGTTCTCTAGAAGAATATCATTGCACCATAAAAAGTGAATTTAAACACTCAATCAACCAAGTCCACTACATTATTACAGGTATAGTTGGATATCAATATCTGTGGTATATATACAATGCAAGACAAAGACTAAAACTGAAAATAGGAACATGTGGTCTTTGAGACGCTATGATCATTGTTCTTTACACCCAGATATTCCTTATCTTCCTACTAACTCCCCACGTTTCCCTTACTGACACAATTTGTTACATCAATCTCTTATATAAGTAAATCCCTCCTTGAGAAACCTAGAACTCCTTCCTGATGTATAGCTTAGTAATAGATAAGAAATCTTTCTAATACCTTTTTAGTTTCACCTTAAAAAATCTTCTCATAATCCCTTGAATCTTACCACAACAGAGTGGACCCTCACCAGGTGGTGACCAATTTTCCTATGGCTTACATTTTCATTATTTTCTTCACTCACAATCTTTCTTCCCTCAGGTTATGGTAAAAGTTACCTAATAGACTATGTTTAAAAGGTAATGCATATTAAGCAAAATAAAGGCATTGCAAAGACTTTTGAGTTTGAGCACTCTTAACAAATACCAAAATTTGTTAAGTAACGACGACTGTTAACTTCTAGGACATGTACATTTGTAGGAACCAAGACTTACATCAAGTTTCATTTACCACTGTGACCACTTAATGTATAATAATCAGTCTTGCTATAAACAGAGGGCTACAGCAACACACTAACCACATAACAAGTTAAAGCCACATTCATACACCAGCATGCATGTGTCAAAATCCTTCTTAGATAGTCACAAAAAACTAGATATTATCCAGGGTTTCTGTAATACAAACCACAAGAATGTGTTGCTTGCATCAGGTGACGTGATATGGTATAAGTAACGTTATATCATACTCCCAATGTAAGAAATATTTATTCAAATTTCTTAATCAATGACAAGTCATTCAACATTTTCTCAATTGCTTCATCATCCTGAGCCCGTCCTCTTGTCTGCAGGTAAAAAAATTAGAGCAACTAATGTAAATGATTTAACGGAAGTTACGTTTACTATTCAGATATATTATGCAAAAATATAACTTGCTCATTAGCAGCTACACAGAACCCAATAAGGCATGAATAATATTTCAAAGTAACAACGTAGCAGATAGTAAGCTAGTGAGGTTACAGTAAGTGACGGGAACTATGTAACCAACATGTCATGCTTAGAGGGTGAATAAATGAAGAGAATTGTTTCAGGGATAAGAAAAAAAAATGCAAGATCTCTAGCTAACGTACCAAAATCCTTTCAACTATCAGCATTTACTTTTCTTTCGGTTATCCACTTACGGGTGCTTTGGAAACAAAATTACTTTAAACCCTTTCTTGTGTTTCAAACTTTGCTTGTCAGAACTGAATTTTAACAATCAGAAGAACAGAAAATTTATAAAAAAGTTATAGTTCAATTATCACTGATATTTCAAACTTTAGTTGTAAAATTGAATTTTAGCAATAACAACATAAACTTATATAAAATATCATATTTGCCCTTATTAAATCCTCTACATCCTTCTTTGTCACATAACAAGGATGCGGAGAAAATGAAGGTAATTTAAACTTACTATAATCCTTCAATTATCAGTATTTACTTTGTCTGTAACTTCAAGGTGTTCTGTAAACTAAATTACTTTACACCCTTACTGGTGTTTCAAAATTTACTTGTCTAAACAAATTTTATCAGTTATAAAAGCAGAAAATTATAGAAAAACAAATATCATATTTTGCTTTTATTTAATCCACTACTGCCTTCCTTCATCATCAAAGGGAGAATGGAAAGCACTTAAACTTTGCCTACTCTCAAAAAGAAAATCCTACCACAGAAAAAGGGAGAAGCTTTTACCTTGATAGATGGAACCATAGCAATAGCTTCCTCCACAGTTTCCGGGCAAAGGTTGCCAAGGACACACAACTGCAACAGATTCATTTAGACAAAAAAAATCATATCTTGTATTGTCTGAAACTGGTAACTGAATTTTTTTTTTTTTATATCAAATGTGAACACTTGCATCCCTAACTGAATTCATGAAGGAAATAGTTGTATTACCTCAAACTCAGCCAATTGATATCTTGCAAGTATTCTGTACGTTAGTTAAGATCAAATTCTTAAGTAAGGCAGTAAATGTCAAGTTTCTTTGAATTTAATTCCAGGAAAAGAGGAATTAACATAGACCAACTTTCTAAGATGTACTAAATGAGATACAATAGTCATTTAAGCTATCAAAAACATAGACAATAAAAAAGTCAATAATGATATGAAAGAAACTTAGATCAATATTTTTATATAGGAACCCACATGATTTGACCAAAATTAAACGAGTGATAAGAGAAATGACAGATGGGTCATTTAATTTAGTTTTGGAGGATACTCTCGAACTTGTCTAACAGCATCTGGATTTTTATAGCGGCTGAATCGCTTCACGTACTGCAACGACTTTTCAAATACCCTGATACAGAACAGAAAAAGAATCAGAGTCATTAGGTGATCAACTACTTTGCTCCTCTTCCATCTCATTATCAATATCAAATCTAGTTGAGGCAAAAAATTCAATTGGGACCACGATGTTTGCCAATATGTTTTATGACCCTAATGTTGTAACATTTAAAGGAAACCAAAGAGGAACATATTTTTCAGCGGTGTCATAAAAGATAAAATCTTGGAATTAATTGCAACCCAATTGTCAAGAAAACTAATTATTTTGAGGGCACCAGAAAAAGACACTATTTCAGGACCTTTGTGTCAAATAAACATGAACTTGATTAAGTATTCAAACTCACTGAGAAACTTGATTCATGGGATCATCAGATGTCTGTTGAAGCTGCTCGTACTTGTGCTCAAGAATCAATGAAACTTCACAGTTCATTAAGCACTTTGCCTTCAAAAACTCTGAAGAAAAAAACTTATTTCATTAGTGTGAGAAAAAAGCTGGAAACAAGTATACCAACATAAAACATGTTCAAGCATTCGAGTATGATATGATACAATCAAACCATATATATAGCAGAATCATTGGATCCGGTGATGTAACACCAACAATCCCTCACATTTAGTCACTACCTCAGCATTGGCAAGAAAAATTATAACTCAAAATCAGGGGATAATCAAAGCAAAAAGTTGAGCAAATTATAACAAAAGACATTGATCATAAAGAAAATACCACCAATGGCTTGGTCTTTGTTAAAATCCCACATCAGCTAGAAATAAGGTCAAAATTCACTTTCTAATATGGTATCAGAGTATATCCTACTTAGGTTTGTTGGGTCTATCATGTCACCTAAACCACCCAAAAATATCTAGTAACACACATAAGATGTTTATATCCCGACATGAGGTGAGTCTATAAATCCCACATCAACTATAAATAAGACCAATTTGCAGTATATAAGCGAGACAATGTCACCTTACAGCAGGTTTTATGAGAATGGGTTAGGTTTAAACTCACTTCCTAATAGACTTTAGCATATAAGTTAAGTTTGTTCACGATGGTGTTACTAAATGCCCTAGTAGCACAGACCATTCAGCCTTCTACCCTACCACCGTAGATCCAGCAAGTGATGCAGTTTGGTAAGCCATGCTTGTTAGCAGCATCAAATTTTACCATTTATCAATAGGCCATTTATTTAAAATTAAATTATTCAAATACAGAAAGTCCCATTTTAAAACTTAAATTTTATGCGATCATTTAGTCCCTAATTTCACCCAACCTACAATTGGGTCAAAAAGGCATTCACTTCAGCCCTTTTCTATTTCCTTTTTTACTCTCGTCAATGTTGTTTCCTAAAATCAGGGACTAAACTAAGAATATTGAATTTCGTAAAGTTACATACCAAAACAACTTATGCTTATAATTTAGAGTTTAGGGTTAACCCAATTCATATACGAATTGTAACACAATGCTATACCTCATCAAACATTCCACCAATTCAACCTGAAGATTTATGAAGCACAAAGTAACAGATTGCAAAACACTACCCCAAGCCCTACGCGAAAAGCACCCCGATTTTATAGGACAAGAGGTTGATTTCTAGCAAAACGATTCAAATAAGAAAATCAATTTGTAAATAAAAAGAAATTAATTACCGTCTCCAATTTTGAGCTCTGCGGCGTTTTCTTCCTCTTCCCCAGACATGTTTTAGAGACTTTCAGGTATGTGAGAAGGAACAGATGCGCAGAAACAGTGAGCAGAAAGAACGTGTGAAGAGGAAGGTCGATCAAAGAATGACAATGAGCATAACTCACGAAGGTGTGTTCTTGTATGGTTTATTATAAATTGTTACTTTAATATTTCCATTTTTATGTGTAATCTTGATTTGTTTTATTTGTTATTGTAATATGTTATCTTAGTTAAAACTTTTAGTTTTGAAATAATATTTAGTTGCATGTATAATTTTGTTCATTTGATTGAATGTTTAAGTTAATACATTCATTTAAAATATAATGAAAAATATTTTAATTACTTAAAATATAAAATGAAAATAACATAATTATAGATAATTGAGAATTATATGAAAATAGTGTTTTTTTTTTTATAAAAAAGTATAGATACTAAAATAATAAAAGTAAATCACAAATTAAAAATTATCCATGTGTTTGGTGGACTGGAAATGGATAGGGAAGGAAAATAGTAAAAGTGGAATATTATTTTTTTCATTTAATAAAAAGAAGAATGAAAGTAATTTTTTTATAATTAATTATTTTTTAAATTAAGATAACTATTTATAGTAAGAAATTATTTATAAAAGATTAAAATTACCTAGAATAAAATAATAAATTTATTTTTGTTATTAGTGGATATATATATATATA
>Ga0209589_1000658_pt1 | contig 50413 bp, 38 predicted proteins | sample CowpeawhiteBW_FD_187525 | JGI IMG/M metagenome (GOLD analysis project Ga0209589, IMG submission 187525) | Root nodule microbial communities of legume samples collected from California USA - Cow pea white BW (SPAdes) (version 2) | ecosystem: Host-associated > Plants > Roots > Nodule | place: USA...
CTTTTGTACCTCATGCTCAATAAACCCAATTATAGGAAATTCCAATTAAATCAATCTTTAAACACACAAATTCAATTAAATACCCATAATTAAACACTGAATGAGGGCAAAAATACGCACTCATCAGTGATCACTTGGTGATCTATAAGTGGTGGTTCTTGGAGAGACTTGAAAGGGGATTTTTCATGTTTCTCTTTAATTTCCCCTTCCATTAGTGACTATAGTAGTCATTGTGTGAGTGACTCCTCCTTGCCCCATCTATTATTTTTAATCGAGTTTCAACTTTTAAGGCAAGGTGTAAAACATTTTCAAGAGTGGAGTACTCATACAACTCTTCTAGGCCTTGTATATCTCTCCTTATACCACTCTGTTAGTGGAAAATGACACGACAAGTGCACTGGTCGCACGTAGCAAGTAATAAATATCGTTCTTTCCATAGGAACTTGTGCAACATATGACAAATCTCAATTCATAACTCAAATAGACAACAAAGCCTATAAAAACACAATGAAACTATTTTTGGTATTTTTATCAAATAGTTGGTGTGCAATAAGAAATTTAACAGAGTATTTACAACTATCAAGACTAGATTTCATTCACTTCATTCTCATGCACTCACAAACATCTCAATTCCAATTTCATGTCAAAATTAACTCACAAGAATACTCAAATCCTATTCCTAGAGACTTTGAGCCTATGATAACTCATCAAGTTCCAATTCCTTGAATCCTCAACAACTGAAATCATGCATTAAATTCAAGAGTGTTAAGATTACTAATGAATCATGCTCTATCCCTAGATACAAGCTCCATAAGGCATTCAATTTCAGTTCTAACATCAAAAGACATTTTCCAACACCTCAAGAACACAAATCATGCATGGGTGGCCAAGCCAAAGCAAGCATTAAGCATGGTAATCAAATATTAACATTGAAATGGAAAAGCATATGTATTAACATCACAACATACACAAGACTTTAGTTTGTTACATCTAATCTCAACAAATAGGTTTAGCTCTCCATGGTGGAGAATCTAGGTTTTACAAAATGAAGAGAAAGGGAAGAGATGGAAACCAAATAGAAGATGCAAACCCTTTCTCAAGGTTCTTGGCAAATGCTTCATGCTCTAATTATGCCTCCCATTCGCATCAACACCTCCAATTCGTAGATCCTCTCCTTCATCAATCCCACAAGGGGGGAAAACACCATGGATGAAGATTGAAGACCCAAGAAGGAGTGGGAGGCTTCCCATCACCCCAAACAACCTGCGAGGGCCTCTCTCAATCGCTCTAGGTGAAGAGAAATTGTGGAAGAAAAGATTCTTTTGCCTCGCGAGAAAACATGTTTAAATACCCATTTTCAATCTATCAGCGTCATCACTAATTGGCGCCATCTCAACATCGCCAGGCGCCGTTAAGTAAAATGTGAAACATGCAACTCCAGAGAGTCACCGCCTGGTGGCACTACTCCACCGCCAAGTGTCATTGGCCACCGCCTAGTTGCATTCCTCCACCCCCCAATGGTAGGTTTTACGAATTGAATGGCGCTCAGTCCCACTTTTTCACTGCTCAGCATTGTGGTGCTCATCCTCACTTTCCACCACTCAGCCTTGTGAGCGCTCAACCTTACTTTCCACCGCTCAGCCTTGTGCAATTTGGCAGCATTTTGTATTTGAAGCATTGGAGTTGATTATAGTGGCACCCAACACGGGTATTTACTTCAAATTGATCTTTTATTTTCCAAAATATGTTCCCTTGAGTTCTTGCTTGTTTTTCTCCACCACAAATGCTTCCTATTAACTTATTTAACACATTCAAAATAGATATTAGAGGTAAAACAATCATAAAATAACTAAAACACAAAACAATACAAAATACATTAAATTTTGAGAAAAATAACAAGATAAAAGTTAGGAAAAAGTTGATTTATTCATGACCGTAAACACACAAGAATAGGTAAAAATGTACGTTATCACACCTGCAAACCTAGAAAAATTTTCTTCATTAGATTCGTCTAATCCAACCCTAATCATTACTGATTCTAGCTTTTTAAAATAATCATTCACACACATGTGTCCTTGTTGAAGCATTTGTTAGTTTATTAGTTTTTTTCATAATCTAAAGTTATCCATTTATTAGTTTTTTTTCAAAATCTGATTTCTAATTTATATATAAACCACTTTCAGTTTGAATTAACTTTAGTTAGAAAATTAACTTTTGTTTTTCTTACCCAAAAAATATTTATACAATTTTTTTCTTCTAATAAAACCCTTATATTAATCATTGATGATTGTGATGCTGAGTGATCATGGGTATATTCTTGTGTTCCTGAATAATAATTGAGTGGTATATATATGTTGATGCACTTTATCTTAATAATAATTTTTATAGATAACAGAAATTAAGGGAGGTTTATGAGTGAATAGGACCGATGCGAATTTCATTGGTATGATGGTCACATATATGCAATTAATTTTGTAGAAAATAATAGTAAGAGAGCAAATCATGTGGGTAGATAGCTTTCAATTTTTAGTTACGACTTTTCCTTCGTTTGTAAGATAGAAACATATGACTATCATTGCGTTCATGTTACTTGTCATCAAATTTCATCACCACCCATATTTAGTTTTCCTGCCATAATGCATGAAACTTGTAAAAGAACATCAAACTTAACCCCACTTTTTTTTTTGTTAAAATAAAAGATCTTCAAGATCCACACACAGGAATAAAAAAAATCAAAAAAATTTTAACACAGGAATGAAAAAAAACAAAAATTCAATAAAATGTGTAGAATCATGCGGCACATGCCTTGAATTAGTTATTGAATTAAGCTAAACATTACTATTTGATTTTTAATATCAAAGAATAAAATTGGATGAATGATATTTTCTTTATAAATTCATAATAGATATCCGTTGTTAATTTTGACATGTTGTTGACCATCTCAAAATTCATTAATTATCTATGATTAATCATATAAATTACTGTTTATATTGTAAAGAGAAAAATGAACAAGATACAAAATTAAAGTGATTTAACCACACCCATATATATGGAAAAAAAAAAAGAAAAAAACACACTCCATGCTACAATTTGGATGAATGATTTTAGTCTTCATGTTATTAAAACTCGTCTTTTCTTATTCATCTTTATGTTATTGTTGAAGTAATTTGATTTCACGAGAGTTTAAATGGTTTAAAATCTAATTCATGCGTATAATACAACTGAAGAACAATATATTTAGGATTTTAAAATATGTTCTTATATACAAATTATATAATATTTAACCAATATTTGTGTTGGGAATCTAAGTCTAAGTTTAAGTACCATATTAAGTAAAAATGAGAAAATTGAACACTATATAAGAATGAGGACCCATAAACCTATCGTCTTAAGAGTTTTGGATTGAGAGTGATGTCAATCCCTTATGTGTGGGTTAGACTCACGTCTTATTGGTATTAAATTTTTTTGGTGATTCTCTTTTGAAAGACCTAATAATGATATAAATTTATTATGTGTGGCTTAGAATCCTCCATAAAAAATCCAACAATTTGCAAATGCTATAAATAAATAAATAAATATTGTGAAATTTATTAGAGGATTGTCAAGAATTTTGGAAAACTGAAAACAAAATTTGTTGGCATTTGATTAAGGTTTCTTTTTAGTTTATTACAACTTAGTTGGTATTTAAAAAAAAATAAAAGTGATTTGTTTTTTCAAGGTATCTTAAGGATGTAAAAATATCAAGTTCATCAAACAATCCCAAATAAATCATTAAGACTTATTAGATTGCTTTTTGTTTTCTTTTCTTGCTTTTGTAGACTGTTTGACTTTTCTTTCAATCTGAAACATGATATTATTTCTCTCTCTTGATGTGATATGAATATTGATGTGTACCATTTGATAAATTCTATTTATAACAAATATTATGATGGTGAATTATGTGTTGAATATGATAAATATTTTAATTAATTATGAAGTTTACAAGTTTAAATGTCAGTTGTAAGGCCCAGTTTTCTGCCCTAAAGTTTTAAGGGTTGCCTTTAAGCTATTGGGCCTAAGGGTTGACCCAATGTATAAAGCCACCCAAAATGTCTGCCCTAATTCACTTATCCTACTCTTTCAGAGTCTGCCCCTTGGTGCTTTGAGCCGCAGCCGTCTTTCCCGCTAGGGTTCAGTCTTGGAACTTCGTTGTGCTTGTTCGAGCCAGTTTCGTTCCACCTCACTAAACCGCTCTAGGAGCTGCTGCCTTTCTCTGTTTACACCCAAGGACCCAATTGTTGGCCTTTTCCAGGTAAGGGAAGCTAGAACCCTCCTAAATGTCTGAGATGTTTGTGGTTGTTGGTGTTGGTCTTGCGATTGATTGTATTTTGAGCACTGTTATGGATGTATAAAATGGTTGGATCACTATTGGGTATGCCATATTACCTATTGCAGGAGAAAATAGTGGCGAGAACTGTTAAACTCGCCCAAGCGGACATGTCTCGCCTAGGCAAGGTTAACAGGGGCTCACCTAAGTATTTTGCCACGAATGGTCGCCCAGACGAAGAGGGTCTCGTCTAAGCAAGAACGCGTGCATGGTTCTTATACTGGAAGTCGAGCTCTCGCCTAGGCGAAGGGAGCTCGCCTGAGCGAGGGTCCTCCTCGCCTGGGCGAGACCCTTCTGCCTGAGCGAGATGCTGGGCGAGAAGGTGGTTGGAATTGATGTTTTCCTTGATTTCAAAAGTTGACAACATGCTTGTATGAGTATTCATTTAAGTTTATGAACTGAATGGCCTTTGTGAATGAGGTGGTGTATGAGTTGTGATTTATGAGTTTTAACATGAGGTGGGCATGATAATTGTATGAGTCATGAAATTGAAATGATGACTTTGGTATGAGTTCGACATGAGATATGAAAGGGTTGGTATCAATGTGGCATGGTAATGGTATGAGACAGAGCTCCATATTCTGGGTTCGAGAATAATGAGTTGGCATGGTTTGGTTGGGAATACGAAAGAGGTGAATTATGAGAAATTGTATGAGATGTATATGTATATATATTTGTGTGTATGCATGCCGAATCTGTTTGATTGATTAAGAAAGTTTGGTCCGTGTCAGTGCGTAAGTCCTTGGGATCTCTAGGCGAGATTCCCAGGGTCGTGCTTCAGTGGTCGGGACGTAATTCCATGGCCCCTGTTAGTGGGTGTCCATGGTGGTGCCCCATCTGTATAACTAGGTAAGGATTCAAGGTAAGGTTGCATACTGACACTCTAAGGAGTCCGTTAGTCTCACCTAGAGCGGACTGACTCCTGTGGTGAGAGTAGCAGGAGACCTGAAATTTATTAAGGGCTAACCTTGTGGTGAGGGAAAATTGATTCATTATAACACTTGTAACACATAGCTCGGGGGTGAGCAGCTCGGGGGTGATCAGAGGTATCCACCACAAGTGCAAGCATCTACTGAATTCGACCAGGTTATACGTATCCGGATGAGTCGAGTCGAGTCTTAGTGTATTGTTTGGAAAGTCGTAACATGATTGTGTGACGTATGTATAATGGACTGTGAATATGTATATGATTTCTTTGATGAAATGGTTTTTGGCCCCAGCTTACCCTTGCTTGTTTGATTGTGTTGTATGTCGTTCTTCTACTTTTGCGATGATCATCAATTTATTGATGGGAGCAGATGCGGGAGGTGCTTGAGGTCCACATGGAAGGGATTGGTTCCGCTACATAGTCTACCTGAATTGGAATTCATGTTTCGTTGGGCTTTTCTTTAGGGCTATGACCCATGTACTACTTTGTTTTTTAGTACTCTATTAACTATGGTGAAGTCCTTGGATTTCATTTGTATTTGGCATGGTGTGTCTTGGTTTCCCCTAGCATCCTCTGGATATTGTCAGGAGTAGCGTTTATACTTTAGGGTTTGTCAATAAATGTCTATCTGTGTGGCATTTCATTTAAATTAAAGTTATTATTTAAATGGGGTGTTACATCAGTATAATATATACTAAAAGTTTAAACATTAATTAATATATTGCACAAAATAAAAGTTTTTAGATAAAAGAATATTCGAGGTGAAGTTTCAACGATAAAAATTTCCTTCTCTTTCTCCACTCTTTTCAGCACCAACAATAAAACAGTTTATTACGACTGGAATTTAAATAATTTTATTGATTAAATTATTTCTACCATTTATATATATATTAATAAGGGGGATCATTTATGAAACGAGTTCCACAACTAGATATAATTGTTTTCATTTAAGATTTCTTATATGATGTCAACCTTTTTTCTTCAAGATGCTTTTGAAAGAGTTCTTGAGAAAAGTAGCCATCGTAAATCATTTCTAGTTGTTGTGTAACCTTGAAAGTTCTATGTTTCAAATTGAGTTTGTTCTCGTTTGTGAAGGGAAAATTGCAATAAATGTTTTTCGTGTAGCATTTAATGCAAGATTGTTAGTGAAAAAAAATTTAGTACACATAAGCCTAAGTTAGATATCTTTTATCTAATTTTTAATAAAAGCTTAGAACCACAATCGATGGATGGTCTATGTAAAGGTAACACATAGGCTTTTTAAAGAAGTTCTTAATGAATGGTTGCTTCAACACATGCTTCAGGATATCTTTAGTAGTGATGCTTTTGTGAGATCTTATTGATAATGAGACAAAATAACATTTTTTCAAAATATCATTTATAAATTTAGAGTTGTATTATGCAATGTCAAACAATAAATTAATAAAATCAAAATTTTTATATCAAAATTATAGTTTTTGTAATATACTAAAACTGAAATATATCAATACTAAATATTAAACTTATTATTTATCCTTTAATTTATAGATATTTATTTGTATATACTTTTGTCCAAATTAATATTTATGATGTAGGGAGAATAAATATCAAATGTAGATGGTGGGTTGAAGATTTCATGGTAAGTACCTTTGCTACAAGTTTACAACCGTTTTCGAACATTAATAAATTCGCATTAAACTTCTTCCACAGCTGGTGTGCCAGGACATTTTCAAAGCTATTCCCTCTTAAAACATGGGACCAGAGATATGACTTTACTTAGGTTTAAAAATAATTAAGAATGTAAAGAACATAAAAAATAGCCAAAGAATTATCTTCAAATGGCAAAATATATTTATTTTCTTATTTGTTTTCTTTAGATGAAAAAAAAAACAAAAAACAAAACCATGATGGTACTCTCTAACAAGAGGTGATTAAACCATCATCAACATTATCCTATTAGAACAATTAATGGAAGGCTTTGCATTTAAAAAATAAATCAAACAGAATTCATACACCATTTCCAGACATAAACATAAACATAAAAAGTAAAAAAAAAAAATTAAATTAAATAAAAATTCAACATTTTGGGTTCAAAATTCACGTATCCACAATACACCGATACCTTAGAACTCTACCATGGTATACATTAAAAGATCTTTATAAATAATATTTGGTCAATATTTATGAATATTAATAAACATTCCACTACCAATATTTGCCAAGATTTTTGGCATATGTATTTAACCTTAACGATGATGAGTGTGGTTACGATTTAAAAGTTTGCTGGGAAAATAATTTATGATCATGTATAAGACTTGAGCATGGCTCCACAGAAAGTGCACATGATAGCCTTCCAAGATTTGCAGTAGAAAGGAACAAAGCAAAATCTGGTTTGTGTAATCATGTCTGCTACACTGGCACCTCCGCCGCACCGCGAGCAGGACCCGGCCACCGGCTTGCTCCGCTTCACTTTCTTTGTCTGATCCACCAGAAAACAAAAGCAAACCATGCTTGGTTCTTGTCCAACGTTGTTGTCGTGTTGCAACTGATCTTTGGGGTATTTTCTAAACCCTCTAGCTCTTACGTTGTTTGGTTGCTCTAATGAATTAATGGTGTCTTGGTTTTTCTGATTTGGGGAATTGGGTGCTTTGATGGTTTTATAGAGGGAACAGCGAACTGATAAAGTACGGTTCGTTAAAAGGTCAACTGTATGGGCCGTCAGATGTGTGAGGCGTGTCATGTGGAATTGAATGGGTTGGACAGGTGTTGGGATCAGAATGGGTGTGCCAATGATTGTGATCATGTACTTGGCGCGGGAGACCTACTCGTTTCGTTTCAAGAAGGTTGATCAATACCACGTGGACGGTTATGATCAGATCATGGTCACAGAAAGAAGTGTGGACAGTTTCAGCAAAGGATGAGACTTAACGCGGAAAATATTCCACTGAACTGTTGTACTTCCATATAGGGTTGGCAAGGGGAGGCTCCGTGTTTCATTATCCTTATTTTTAATTTTAAAATAAAATTAAAAATTCAGTTTTATGTTTAATATGTATAAAATTTGTGTCATATTTTTTCTTTTATTTCTATCGAGGATATATTCATATTCATATTTTTATTTGGCTTATTATTATATTGAATATTAATTACGTATTGTTTGTAAAATAAAACTAAAAATTAAATAAAGTTTATATTATCAATAATTCAATATAAAAATACACGTCTTCTTAATGTAAAATATTAAAAAGAAATTATAATTACAAAAATATAAAATAAGTTTATCAAATAATAAGTGAATAAATATTGTAAAACCCTCTTTTTATTTCTACCCTTGTAACACCCCATTTAATTAATAATGCTAATTAAAGGAATGTCACACGGAATAGTATTAGAAACAAAGTCTTGGAGTGTAGACACTACTTATCACGATTATCCAAGAGAAAACCCGAATAAGAAAATGGCACACTACGATGCCATAACAAAGTATAAAATATAAATCAACAACATTTAGAATTTTAAGCCTAAAGGCCAGCAGTACACGGGCTATAGCCCTAAAGGAAAGTCCAAGTAAACTTAAATCCAGTCCAAGCAGACTATGCAGCGGAACCTCCATCACCCTGACGATTACGGGGAGTTCTCACCTCTGCTCACATCAACAAGTTGATGATCATTGCAAAAGAAAAGACCACACCACAGAACATACAACAAATAACAGAAGGGTAAGCTAGAGCCAAAATTAGTTTTATCATGCAATCAAATATACTTTCATAGTCCTATATACATACATCATCCAAGCATGCTATGACCTTCCAATCAATACACTAAGACTCGACTTGACTCATCCGGATACATATAATCTGATCGGATTCAGCGGATGCTTGCACTTGTGGTGGATACCTCTGCTCACCCCCGAGCTATGTGTTACAAGTGTTACAATGAATCAATCCCTCACACACAAGGTTAGCCCTTAGTGAGTTTCAGGCCTCCTGCTACTCTCACCACAAGAGTCAGTCCGCTCTAAGTGAGATTAATTGACTCTTTAGAGTGTCAGGATGCAACCTTACCTTGAATCCTTATCAAATTATATAGATGGGGCACCACCATGAACTCCCACTAACAGGGGTCATGAAATTACGTCCCGATCACTGAAGCACTACCATGAGGTCTCACCTAAAGGCTCATGGAATTACGCACTGACACAGACCAAACATACTCAATCAATAAAGTAATATTTATCATGCACATAACTCTCATGCCAACCTTTATAACCAAATCCTCATTCATATTCCATGTTGAATCCATTCCAACTCATCCTTCACAATCCATGAATATAAAATTTCACCTCATACCAATACCATGCTATTTTGATACCAACCATTTCATTGAAATCACATGCCAAGATTTATCCAAGCTCATCATTCACAGCTCGTACACCCTCTTACTCATGCATATTCACTCATATCATGCCTTAACATAGCAATCCAACTTAACATCACATTATGCAAACGATTTAGGGATTTTAGAAATAAACTACAGCTTGTGTAAAGCTCAGAAAATTTATGTATTTATATTCAAATTAAATATGATTGAATCAAGAACCAAATGAAACAAGAACCAACTTAATTGAATAACTATAAAGAAAGTTGTAAACTAAACAAGCAACAAAGGTCAATGTTGTCAACAACTAAACTACAGTGATCTTATGATAAAAACGACTCTCACTACAGAGCTCCGATTCAAGATCGTACCGGTCAAAGTCAAAAACTATGTGTTAAGGATCAACTGTTCAAATATCAGCTCGATCCAGCGGTTAACGAAGTGGTAAATTTTATTTTATGAAAAGAGTGTAGTGTTGTCAATAACCAAACTACAGTGACCTTGCGATAAAAACCGCTCTCACTACAGAGCTCCGATTAAAGATCCGACGGGTCAAAGTCAAGAATTTTGTGTTAAGGATCAGCTGTTAAAATTTCAGCTCGATCCAAAGGTTAACGCAGTAGGAATCTTCATTTTACGAAAAGTGTGCAATGTAGAAAAAGAGTAGCGCCACATCAATCAAACATACTCGCACACCATACATCTTTATTCGACCAACAACCTCATTCAAGCATCGCAGCCATACAAACACACCAAAAATTGGCAAAATAACTTTAAATACATAAACCCTAGCTTCCCTTACCTGGAAAAAGCTAGCAGAATATCCCGACACCCAAGCAAGTGAGTACTACCGACCACGGAGCAGATTTACGATCTGTAAAACAGTGGAATAGATTCAAAATGGGTTACCATGGTGAACCCTAGTTAGAATCATGATGACAGAGCTGGGAATGAAAAAGGTACGGTGGAGAATCAACTTACATGGATTGAAGAATGGGGTTGAGTTAACGCAAAGAAGGGTAAGATCCAAACCCTAGCAAAGCTTCTGTGGAGAGAAAAGGGAAGAGTGAGAGCACTGGTTTTGGCAAGTGAGTGCAGAATGAGGGGCCTTGGCTGCTTTATGGGCCTTGTCACCTTATGGGCTAGCCCTTAGGCCCATTAGATTAGAGGCATCCCTTTAAAATTATGGCAGAAAAATAAAGAGGGTTTTACATTCTCCCCAACAATAAAAATTTTCGTCCTCGAAAATTCACCGATGGGATAGGAAGAAAACTACGTTTTCCTCATGCCCTCCGACAACCACCGCCTAGACATGACAGGTTTGATGACTCCAACACCTATAGCCACTGGAAACTTTTCCTTTGTGCTATGCGATATGTGTTCAACAATGTATTCTCTCCTAAACCCTTTCCAGGTAAGGAAGCTAGGGTTTCACGTTATTTCTATTTTATACGAATAATGTTTTGTGCAATATGAGAAGAGATTGGGGAAAACATTAGTTTTTGGTATATTTCTGAGTTAGGGGTTCAAATGTTCATGAAACTGTGATATTTGACGTTATTTCTCGTATTCGGGATGCGTCCCACAGTTGCTGGGCGACTGCGTGTTTTTCTGATATGCGCAGTTTTAGTAAAATTGACTTTTTTGACTCATTAACATGATTGGTTGATAAATAATGTTTGGATTGTGTGATAACATGTGACTGCATGATAAACTGTTTCTACTCTAGCTTACCCTGTTGCTTGTTTGGTTGTCTTGTATGTGGTTCTTCTCCTTTTGCGATGATCATCAATTTATTGATTGAGCAGATGCGAGAGGCATTCGAGGTCAACAGGGAAATGGCGATTCCGCTGCATAGTTATCCGGGTTGGATCTCGCTGATTTGAGCTTTCTTTTAAGGCTAAGGCCCGTGTGTTGTATTGCCCCTAGGACTTTATTTCGAATACTATCTATCTTTTACTCCTTTTGGGTTATAGGCATTGTAGTGAGCCTTAGTACTTCCTTTTAAGTATCTTGGATAACTGTAAGGAGTGACTTTATACTCTGCAACTTGGCTCTTTATATTATCCGGTGTAAGATTTCATTTAATTATATTATTATTTAAATGGGGTGTTACAAATATCAAATAATCATAGAAAATATAAAAGTGATCAATCATGTTAATTTCAAGAAATTAGGAATTACATTATGTAATATACTATTTGAACAAAATCATAAAAAAGCTTGTGATAAGAGAAATTAAACAACTTGAAGATTTGAGCACACATGGTCATTATACCAACATGATCCATTAAGGCCCAATGCACAGAGATATAAGCAAATTTATCTTACATCAAAGGCATTTAGTAAAGAGGATATAATATCAACTAGTGTACCAAAAGAAGCATTAAAGATTATTAGTAAAGATACCTCGAGCCTCGGGGGCTAGTCTATAAGAGGCTGGGGAGGAGAAAACATTGACCAAAATATCAACATGGGACGAGATGATCTAAGAGGTTCACACTGGCAACATAATTAAAAAACACAACTTAAGATAACTAATAAAGGATTAAGGTGACTAAGTATAGGTAAGGAAACCCTAAGACTACATACCCCTGCAAATCTTAGACCCATATAAAGACAAAAAGTCCATGCAGGTACTATAAGTTGGCAATGTTCACGAGGTGTCTAATCTGATTCCATTATTACAACATTTATTATATGTAATATATTGCTGATTTGAGCATTTAAGTGGCTTTGCAAGCTTCTCGTCCAAAGACTTTTGTGATCAAATCAGGAAGGAGAGTGCACAAAATTACACACACACACACACACACACACACACACATATATATATATATATATATATATATATATATATATATATATATATATATATATATATATATATTGAAGGAGTAGGCACAAGACAATAGACACGTGAAAAACATGGTACATTTAAGCCTTCGTAAGTACAAATATCAAACAAATCAAACCGTTAAGATAAAATAAAAAACAAATAGGTGAAAGAATGTTTTTCAAATGAAACAAAATTGAAGATAAAATAAAATAAAGAACATAATATTTTTTATGTTACTTGTAAAATAAGGACTTGTGTGATGAAACACTTGAAATTGAGAATTACAAATACTCTTGTGAAAAAAAAACATTAAATAAAAATATAAATAATGTATAAATAATTCAATGTGTATCTTGGAAACTATTTGATTTGATTCAATAAAATTGAGGTATGTGTTTTTGCAATACATAATTTGAACAAGAATACTCAAAAGAAAAATATGTGTAATCAAAGTTATGATAAGAAATAAAGTACATTAGAGATAGAGGATTACAAAAATTATGTAACAAAAGAAAATAAAAGAAAGCTTAAACACCATAGAGAATATAAAATGTAAATGTTCTAGATTATCTAATAGTACTTTTCTAATTTAAAACAACAAACAAAACCATATACTAAAAAGAGTATGAAAACAAATATTTAGATACTTATATATCTTCATATCTAACTTAAAATATTGGATATTATCCTTACCAAACCTCAATCTGTAAGGTCCACTTTATTTTTCTGCCCTAATTTTAAAGGCTTAATAAGTTGGGCTTAAGGCTGGCCTATAGGGTGTCAAAGACCCTAAACAGCCCTAACCCTCTCATTTTAGCTCCCTTTGCAAAATCAGTGCCTTACCCTCTCCTTCTTTTTCCCTCAACAGAAGCTCTGCTAGGTTTGAGTGAGCTCCCCTATTTTCCCCTCCGTTGAACGATTCTTTCCAAGTAAGCTGAAAACCCTTGCGTTTCCTTCTTTTCTTCAAGTTTTGGTTCCACGCTAGTCTCTGTCTTTGCTCATTTTCGTTCATCCTTTACTATTTTCAATTTTGTTATTTGCTTCTACTTTAGGTGTTAGTCTACTAAGGATCTCATTCACTTGAGTTAGCATTTTTCAGATAAGGGAAGTTAGGGTTTCACCTTTTTAAGTTATATTTGCTTGTTCTTGTTATATTTCGTGATTTTGATGCTTGTGTGAAGCTTTTGATGGTATGAAAAAGAACTATATGTTGTTATGGTTGAATGCTTGAACTGATCACGCGTGAACAGTTGAGAACCCTGGTATTTTCATCTAGGCGAGCTAGTCTCGCCCAAGCGAGAGTACCAGAAGTTGCTCCCTAGAACTTGCGCGAGTTGTCGCTTAGGTGACGAGCTCCTGTTTTAAGCGAGAGTCCATCTCGCTCAGGCGAGGAGGTCTCGCCTAAGCGAGAGAACGTGAAGGCCATTGTTTCCACTTTTCAAGCTCTCGCCTAGGCAAAAGGAGCTCGCTTGAGCGAGAGACCCCTCTTGCTTGAGCGAGACCTTTCAGCCTGAGCGAGAACTGGGCAAGAATGTGCCCAGGTCCTGTTTTCTTCTCTAATATTGGATGTTTGCCACATGTTTGGTTGGATTACTATGTTAAAGCATGAAATGAGTGATTTTGCATGTATTGTATGACTTATGGGCTGGAATTGATGAGTTTGGCATGTAACATGAATGGGATGGTTGGTTATAAATGTTGATATGGACCTGGCATGTATAATGAATTTATGTTGGTTGGAGAAACATGATTTTGGTATGTGGTCAAGACGTAATTCCATGAATCTCTAGGTGAAATCTCATGGTGGTGCCTCATTGGTCAGGACGTAATTCCACGAGGGTTTCGTGGTGGTGCCTCATTGGTCAGGAAATAATTCCATGACCCCCTGTTAGTGGGAGCTCATGGTGGTGCCTCATGCTTAGGACGTAATTCCACGAAGTTCGTGGTGGTGCCTCATTATATAATTTAGTAAGGATTCAAGTAATGATTACATCCTGACACTCTGAAGAGTCAGTGAGTCTCACGTAGAGCGTACTGAATCAAGTGGTGTGAGTAGCAAGTGACCCTAGTCTTTGGTAGGATAATGACCTTAGATGCTTGAAGTCTAACCTTGTGAGTGGTAGGGTGAAACCCATTGGCAATTGGCTCTGCAAAGCAGTAGAGGCCACCACAAGTGCAAGCATTCGGTGAATCCAACTAATTATATGTATCCGAATAATCGTGTCTTGAGTCGTAGTGTTTTGGTTACGAGTCTTCACATGCTTCGTTGATGTATGTATCATTGGCTATAAAATTGTATGTAATGGTATGATAAAATGTTTTTCTACTCTAGCTTACCCTTTCTGCTTGTTGTGTGTTCAATGTGTGGTTTTCTCCTTTTGCGATAATCGTCAATTTATTGATGTGAGCAGATGCGAGAACTCCCCGTGGTCATCAGGGTGATGGAGGTTCCGCTGCTTAACTTGTCTTGGGTCGGATCCCGCTTCTCCGAGCTCTCTTTTATGGTTGTAGCCCATGTTTTATTTTGTGTACTGTTCAACTTATATCTTGTTTAGTAAATGGCATCGTGGTGTGCCTTAGACTTCTCCCTAAGTATTTGGAATTTATTGTAAAGAGCGATATTTATACTTCACGTTGTTACTCTTTATACTACTTGTTTCATTTAATTTGTGTTATTATTTAAATGGGACGTTACACAATCAACATGAAAATTTCTTATTAAAATTTGAATAGTATCTATAGAAACTAGTTTATTATTCACCATCTAATACTATTGTATAGTTTAGTAGGAAAGACACGAAGCAAGATAGATCTAATTTAAACAAAAATATAGTGAAATTTTGTGCAAAAAATAATTATTTTAAAACAAATATACCATGCATAAAATAACTAGATGTTTTCAAGTTCTTAGTATTAAGTAATTTAAATATTTAAAGAAAGAAATTTGTTTATGATATTTTATCTGTATTATCTTTCATTGCCCATGATAAAAGATGTTCATAATATAAAAAACAGTGAAGAAATATGAAAAGAAAAATAGGAGGTAAATAAAAGTATGTGAAAAAATACAGTGATAGCTGGTGAGTTTTAACCTTTTCTATTAAACATCTTACTATGTTCATTGTATTTACATTAGCTTACAAATATTACCTGGGTTTTTAATATCTCAGTAAAAAATATATTTAAAATATATGTTTTGAATATTGTTCATTAATTGAACAAGTGGTTGAATAGTTATTAATAAAATAATAATAATAATTAAATTATATATATATATATATATATTAGAAAAATATAATCTCATAATTTAATTATAACCAAAGCTAAAAATAAGGCATTTTATAAGTTTTTAAAAATTAAAATAGACATAAAAGTTAAATATTTCCGAATATTTAGGTTTATGTTTAACAATACATAACAATATTACTTTTTACATACCATTTATTTTAAAATTTTAAATATATTTATTTTTACTTTTTACAAAATTGTTTTAAAATTTTATATTTCAATTTATAAAATTATTTTTAAACCAACTCTAACATTTGTATATAAATTATTTAAAACAATTTTGTAACAAGTTAAAATAAATATTTTAAAATTTTAAAACAAAATATAAGTAAAGTTTAATGTAAAATAAAAATTTAAATAAACTTAATATGATTAAAATGTTTAATAAAAGTATCATTATAACATTTATATAAAAGTTAAATTTGGTCTCAATTTGGAGAGGATGAAATTGAAAAAAAAAATGGACTGAAATATAATCAAAATAACAAATATATGGACCAAATTGAGATTCAGACAATGATTGATAGGTGTCATGTAAGACCCGGGAAAATTAATTAATTAAATAAATAATTAATTAATAAATGCAGGTAGAAGGCGTCTTTATGACATTAATTGTTGTTTAATGTGATGTGGAAAAGTACTAGTTCAAATGGTTGAGAGTACTTGGTTTGTGTAAGGGGACTTGGGTTTGAGTCCTATGTATGCCAATTATGTGTTGTTGTTTTATGATTTATTTTTGATAATATGTAAGAGTGTGGAATTTGAAATGTAAACTTATGTTGATTTATGTATATCACCAAATGGGAATTGGCATAGTGGTTGTGTTGTGGCATTGTGAGTGGAAGGTCATGGGTTCAAACCTTGGTGGGTAAAGAATAAGTTTTATTTTTGCTATAGAGAGAAGCACGAATTTGAGTGAGTGGAGTTTTGAGTGTGCAAGGGCTGGACCAAGCGGGGGATTGCGAATCATTCCAAGTTAGGGGGAGCTAAACTGACATTGTGTGCTTTTGGTCTGCAATTCTCGCTCAGGCGAGCCAGGCTCGCCTAGGCGAGATTAGCAGAGACGCATACCCTATTGCCATACGAGCGTCTCGCTCAGGCGAAGAGGATGGGTTTTGAGCGACACACACTCTCGCTCAGGCGAATGGGTTTTGAGCGAACCATGGCCTCGCCTAAGCGAGATGTCGTGGTCATGAGAGATGTTTTGCTTGCATTTTAGCCTAAGCGAGATTGAATTGGCTTTTTGGGCGAGAAATGATCTCGCCTAAGCGAGGGGATCTCGCCTAAGCGAAATAACGTGACTAGATTGTTGTTTTGGGCTTGCCCAGGCGAGGCGGACTAGCCTAAGTGAGACAGAGGGTCTAGCTTGGGCAAGAGTCCCTAGCTTAAGTGAGTATGTGTGAAATGCCATGTTGGGTGTGTGTTTGTATGTGCGATTTGGGTCTTTGATCCTATGTGTAGGATGTTTATGCATATGTGTTGTGTTTGGGCTTGAAGGACTAAGTCCAGTAGGGGTCTGGGATGTGCTCGGTGGTTGGACACATGATGGGCATTGAACTCGTTGAGTTCCCGTCGGCTACTAATGGGCGAGGAGTCCTTAGTATGGTGATTGCATGTGTCAGGCGCACGATGGGCAAGGAACTGTTGTGTTCCCGTCGGCTACTATTGGGCGAGGAGTCCATAGTATGGTGATTGCGTGCGTGCCAGGGTCCAAGTGTGAGACTTGGATGATTTACTACAGACGAGGATTCTGTAGGGCAGGACTATGAGCGGGATAGGCTCATAGGGTTGGACCACGAATGAGTTAGTTTCGTGGGAGCATAGGGAAGTCCCAAGACCTAGTTCATGCATATGACTCATGAAGGACTATGAGGTCATAGTTTGGGTGATTTGGAAATTATGAATTTAGTTATGTTATTTTGGGTTGGGAAACATATTTATATTCATGTTTTGTTTATATATGTTGTGCATAGCTCACCCTTTCTCTGTGTGTGTGGCGATGATCGGATAACTTGTTATTCGGGAGCAGATGATATGACAGGTGGGCCAGGAGATGCTTAGACTCGGAGCGAGGGCTAGCATGGGATATTTTGTAGATACATATGTTATATGCTTATTATTTTATCTTTGAGAATATTATGTAAACCTGACATGAGCCATTAACTTTTATTTCAGTTTTATGAATTATGGACTCCTAGTTTTATGGCTTTATGTATGAAAGTTTTAAATTTCCCGTGTTTTGGGAAATAGTTTATATTAAATGCAACACTTATTGTATTTCAAATTTTATTTATTAAATATCAGTAATATTCCTTAGGGATGTTACATGTCACCTTACTGACTTGTCACGTGGCACAATATTGATGTGACACGTGGCATGAATAATTTAAAAAAAAAATTAAAAAAAATCAAAAAAATGAGGAGCTGACACGTGACACATCCTTAACACCATTACCACCATACTAACGGAATATTCCTAATTGTTACGCATTTTTAAAAATATGGATCTAATTGAGACTAAAAAAAATCTTAGGACCTAATTGAGATTTTTAAACAAATATGTGGACCAATGGAGTATATTAACCAAAAATCTAATTATAAGATCTTAATTAAAAATAATTAAATTTTAAAAACTCAATAAATCACAAAAATTTAATAGGGATTAAATTGAAAATTTTTAAATTTAATAAAGATTCAAAACATAATTAAGCCATATATATTATAAACAAATATGCTATTACAAAATTTTATCTATTTTTTAAACCTTACCATTTTTAATTATAAAACTACTATAAAAATAAATATAAACTATTTTATCCTAGGTTAAATCATTTCAGAGGTTCTCATTTTTGTAATGAAATCTCAAGTAGGTCTTATTCTTTTTATTTGACTTAATTGGATCCCTATTTTGGAAAATTCTTTGTAATTAGGTCATTTCCATGAGTAGTATACTAACGGTGTTACCTATATGTGTTAGTGTAAGACCCACTTATTATTCTACTCCAAAGTTTAAGGGTTGGCCTTAATCAGTTGAGCCTAAGGCTGGCCCATGGAGTGTCCAAAACCCCTAAACCAGCCTAACCCTCTCATTTTCTACCCATTTTGAAAAATCAGTGCTTTACTCCTCCCCTTTGAACTACTTTCAGAAGCTCTGCTAGGGTTTGGACCTCATTCATCTTCAAGCTAGCTCAACTCTGTTCCTACGTCACGTAAGTTGGTTCTCTAACCGTACTTTCTTTGTTTCTAGCTTTGTTGTCATGATTCTAGCTAGGGTTCACCTTGGTAATATGTTTTGAATCTGTTTCGCCATTTTTCCAGTTCGCGAATTTGCTTTGGGAGCTGTCGTGCTCATTTGCTTAGGTGTCGGGGTATTCTGCTAGCATTTTCTAGGTAAGGGAAGCTAGGGTTTACTTGCTTATCTTGATTTTCTGCTTGCCTTGCTCCTGTTTCATGATTATATGGTTTGAGTGATGATTTATTGGATTGGGAATCTGTTAAAACATTGTTTGGTTCGAATGCTTGGTTGTTGCGCGCGTGAATAGTAGAAGAACCTAGTGTTTTCGCCCAAGCAAGCGAGTCTCGCCCAAGAGGAATTGCACGAGCTATCGCTCAGGTGATGAGCGCCTATTTTGAGCGAGAGTCCATCTTGCTCAAGCGAGGAGGTCTCGCCTATACGAGAGAACACGAAGGCCATTGTTCCCACTTTTCAAGCTCTCGCTTAGGCGAAAGGAGCTCGCCTGAGCGAGAGAACCCTCTCGCTTGAGCGAGGCCTTCTAGCCTGAGCGAGGCCTTCTAGCCTGAGCGAGAACTAGGCGAGAATGTGCTTAGGTGCTCTTTTCTTCTCTATTCTTGGGTGATGGTCACATGTCTGGTTGGATTACTATATTAAAGCATGAATTGAGTGACTTTGCATGTATTAAATAGTTTATGGGCTGTAATTGATGAGTTTGGTATGATCTTTGTATGGAACCTGATTGGATGGTTGGTTGTAAATGTTGGCATGGAATTGGTATGCATGATAAATTTATGCTTGGTTGGTGAGACATGATTTTGGTGTGGTTTAGGACGTAATTCCATGAATCTCTAGGTGAGATCTCATGGTGGTGCCTCATTGGTCAGGACGTAATTCCATGATGGTTTCGTGGTGGTGCCTCATGGTTAGGACGTAATTCCATGACCCTTGTTAATGGGAGCTCATGTTGATGTCTCATAGTTATGACGTAATTCCATGAAGGTTTCGTGGTGGTGCCTCATTATATAATTTAGTAAAGATTCAAGTAAGGATTGCATCCTAACACTCTAAAGAGTCAGTTAGTCTCACGTAAAGCATACTGACTCAAGTGGTGAGAGTAGTAGGAGGCCCTAGTCTTTGGTAGGATAATGACCTTAAATGTTTGAAGGCTAACCTTGTGCGTGGTAGGGTGAAACCCATTGTCAATTGGCTCTGCAGAACAGTTGAGGTCACCACAAGTGCAAGCATCTAGTGAATCTGACTGATTATATGTATCCGGATAATTGAGTCTTGGTATCTTGTTTGTTGGTCATCACATGCTTGTTGATTTATGTATCTTTGACTTTTAAGTTGCATGCTCAATTGTATGATAAACCTTTTTTACTCTAGCTTACCCTTATGCTTCCTTGTGTGTTTGTGTGTGGTTTTTCTCTTTTTGCGATGATCATCAATTTATTGATGTGAGAAGTCCTTGAGGTCATCAAAGTGATGGAGATTTCGTTGCGTAGCTTGTCTTGGGTCGGATCCTTTTATTTTTCGAGTTCTCTTTTAGGGTTGTAGCCCATGTATTGCCTTGCTCTTTGAGCATATATTTTGGTTACTATTAAACTTCTTTTCGTATTGTTAATGACATCGTGGTGTGTCTTGATTTCTTTCCTAGTTTATTCTGGATAATTGTAAGGAGTGACACTTATACTTCATGACTTAGCTCTTTATATTATTCTGGATGACGTTTCATTCAATTAAGTTTATTATTTAAATGGGACATTATAGTCAGCACATGGTTTTTTTAATTTTTTTTTTTAATTTTGTTTAAAAAAATACAAATTGCCACGTGTCAATCTAACGTTGTGCCACGTGGCACAAACATTATGATATGGTAGTGTTAGTACCATGTGCCACTATTAGATGTGAAAAGTATCAATGTAGTCCCTATATTTGTTATTTATTCTCAATTTAGCCCAATTTTTTTTAAAACTGAATCAGTGTCATCTTTACACCAAATTTAATTTTTATATAAATTTTACAACGATATTTTTATTATAATTGATATTTTTAACAAAATAAAGTTTATTTAAATATATATTTTGCATTGAATTTTATTTAAATTTTGTTTTAAATATTTATATATCTATAATGTATAGATAAATGTTATAGTTACTTTTAAAATAAAAACTTTATAAATTCAAATATAAAATATTAAAACAATTTTGTAACAATTTAAAATAAATATATTTATTTAAAATTTTACAATTCAATTTATAAAGTTGTTATTTTTAAACAACCCTAAAATTTGTCTATAAATTATTGATATATAAGTATTTGAAACAATATTTAAATAAAGTTCATGTAAAATAAAAACTTAATCTTGTCAAAAATATAACTGTGACATTTATATAAAGGTAAAATTTTGTCTCAATTTGAATAGTTTTAAAAGAATTATAACCAAATTGAGACAAAATAATAAATACATGGACTACATTGAGATTTTTCACATCTAATAGTAACACGTGGCACTGGCACTACCATATCACACTGTCTCTGCCACGTTGCACAATGTCAGATTGACACGTGACATTTTTTTTTTAAAATTTATAAAAGAATTAATAAATAATTCAAAAAATTCAAAAAAACCACGTGCTGACATGTGGAGTAACGTCTCATTTAATTGATAAGCATAATTAAAAGAAACGTCACATACAAATAGTATAGTAGCGTAATTCGGGGGCCTTAAACAAAACCCCTACAATATCCCAGCCACACCACGATGCCTAAAACTAAAACAAATACAAAGTGCAACAGAGAAAACATAGGAAGTTAGAATATAGACTAGTACATGGGCCATAGCCTAGAAAGAAAGCCCATAAAGTTTCAAATCCAGTCCGAGCGGACTAAGCAACGGAACCTCCATCACCCTGATTAGTTTGGGGAGTTCTCACTTCTGCTCACATCAAAAAGTTGATGATCATTGCAAAAGAAAAGACCACACCACAGAACATACAACCACAAACAGTAGGGTAAGCTAGAGCATAAAACAATATCATCATGCAATCTGATACACTTTCGCAGTCAACAAAACATACAACACCCAAGCATGCTATGACTCTCAAACCAATACACTAAGACTCGACTCGACTCATCCGGATACATACAATCTGGTCGGATTCATCGGATGCTTGCACTTGTGGTGGATACCTCTGCTCACCCCCGAGCTGCTCACCCTCGAGCTATGTGTTACAAGTGTTACAATGAATCAATTCCCTCACACACAAGGTTAGCCCTTAATGAGTTTCAGGCCTCTTGCTACTCTCACCACAGGAGTCAGTCCGCTCTAAGATAGACTAACTGACTCCTTAAAGTGTCAGGATGCAACCTTACCTTGAATCCTTACCAGACTATATAGATGGGGCACCACCATGGACACCCACTAACAGGGGCCATGGAATTACGTCCCGACCACTGAAGCACGACCCTGAAATCTCACCTAGAGATTTCAAGGAATTACGCACTGACGCGGACTAATCATACCCAAACAATCAATAAAGATTTTATCATGCATGTACAAAATTATGTCGACCTTTGTTACCAGTCCTTCTCATGTTTCAGATCAAACCCATACCAACTCATCATACTCCATCCATGAATACCGAATCTCAGCTTATCTCATTATCATGCCCCTTTCATAACCAACCATTTCATGATTTTAACATGTCAAATTCATTCAAGTTCATCATTCACAACCCATACACCCTTCTAAGCATGCATATTCATTTCCCTTCAGGCCATTAAATAATAATTCACTCATATACAAGCCAAACATCCAAGAGTAGAAAAAACACCACACCAGAACGCACACTCGCCCAGCTCTTCGCTCAGGTTGAAGGGTCTCGCTCAAGCGAGAAGGTCTCTCGCTCAGGCGAGCTCCCTTCGCCTAGGCGAGAGCTCGACACACAGAAACAGCAGCCTCCACACATTCTCGCTTAGGCGAGCCTCTCCTCACCTGAGCGAGATGCTTGCTCGCTCAAAAACTGAGCTGGTCTCCTGAGCGACCCCTCGCGTGAAAAGGGTCTGGGCGAGTCTCTGCCCATCTCGCCTAGGCGAGACAGGCTCGCTTGGGTGAGATTATCAGATCTCGCCACTATTTTCCTGCAACAGCCAAACATACCAGTCCAAACCAACATGCTAAAACATTCCAAGCTTTCATAACATCACACCAACCACATAATCTTAAAATAATAGCTGAACAACAGGGAAAAACGAAATACATGAGTAAGCCATAGCTTCCCTACCTAGAAATGGCTAGCACAAGACCTCGACTCTAAACAGCAGGACGCGAGAGCTCAAGGGACGACTTAAGGAGCTGAAAAAAAATAAGAAACAACGGGGATATAAGTTACCCAAAGTAACAATAGCAGAAATATAAGCACGGATGAGGGAGCACTTACGTAGAGAAGAAATAACTGGTTTGAATTTGCGTGCCTACGGTGGTACCAAATCCTAGCAGAGATTAAGAGACGGCTGTGGCTCTTAGGACAAGGAACAATTTTCTGAAAGTGAGAAAGAGTGTTAGGATTAGGACAGTCTTAGGGTCTAAATTAGTTTTGGGCCAACCCTTGGGCCCATTCGATTTGGGGCAGCCCTTACAAAAATAAGGCAGCGGAAAACTGGGCCTTACATGTGGCACATAGTTAATACCATTAATTTATTACTAATGGAAAGACCTAATTGTAACGAATTTTCTAAAATAAGAACCCAATTGAGTCAAATAAAAAGAAGAGAACCTACTTGAAATTTTGTTATAAAAATGGGACATTTGGAATGATTTAACCTTTTTCTTATTATATAAAGATGATTATTATTATTTTTACATTTTTTCAATTTTACTCTTGAAGTGATATTCTTCTAAATTTAACTATTTTTTCTATTTTACTGTTTTCCTAAATTTAATCTTTTTAAAATAAAATAAATAAATAAATAAATATAATTTACAAAATAAGTAAAAATTATATAAAATTAAATTACAAAAATTATTTATATTTATTTTTACAATTGTAATTTTATTATTTTTATTATAAAAAAATTGAGCACAATGCATTTTTTTCACCAGTAATTATATAATAAAAATTCAATATTATTCTATACCTTGTAAAGAAATCAAAGTTTTTTATTTATTTATTTTATATTCATAAAACTAAAATGTGATGTGGGATTAAAGAGTATTATTATGTTGAATTATTAATTTTATTTCTGTCCTACATGTATGAATACATATGAAATAAAATTTTACTTTATTGTAAGATACAAAGTATCAACATATAGTAGACTATTATTATGATAGATTTAAATTGATTATATTTTTACTAAAAAAATACAAAAAAAATTTATAAACATATAAGAATAAATCAAAGTTTGTATATTAATACAGAATAAAATTATATGCAATGTTTTTTTATAAAATAATATATTATTGATAATAAAAATAATGATAGAAATTTTATTTGAGAGACAAAAGTACAATAACTAAATCATAGACAGACATAACATATATATTAAAATTGTACAAACAGTGTGTGACACATTTCACGCTAGTTTATTCAAATATAATAAGATCAAAAGAAGATAAGTTTGATACGTAAACTTCTGGCCTGTATGAACTAAAAAAAAAATAGAAGTCAACATAAATGTTGGTTGTGATATATGACTAAATATATTTTTGGAGATATGACTAAATAATAGACCATAAATAACTTTTAATATATTTTTCTGAAATTCAAAGAAATCATATTATTTATTTATGTACTAAAATATAAGATGTTTAATAAAATGATATGATTGGATTTATACAATATTACTTAAATATAATGAAATCTAAATTATTTTTTGGCTTGGTTAAAATAATTATTAAGAGTAAATTTTGATTCGCCTCTTCCTATCTAAAAGCAAATTCTCAAATGCACCCACTTCCCACCCAGTCTACAGCTGCCATGTTGATGGTTGCAAATGTTTTGTCTTTATTCATATATTCTTGTGTGAATGAATAATAATTGAGAGGTATATATAGATAGCAGTTAAACTTTACTTGATAAGAGGAGAACATCATTAATGCATGAGATATTCATACATTTTGTGAAACCGATTCCTTCCCTTGCCCTCATGGTCAAATGATCTAATTAATGACGTAGAAAAGTATTGCAATAGAGCAAATAAGTGGTTAAAATACAACAATTTTCAAATTTCTGTTACTACTTTTCCTAATGTGTGTACACATGAAAAATAAGACCATTTTGTACATGTTGCATGTTCAAATAAAAATTATTCTGATACAGTTTAAGAGTTTTAGTCAAAAACAATTTAAATATTTTTATTTTCTTTATTGTGGAACCCATTGCATAATCTCAAACAAGTCAAAAGATGACCTGGCATGTTGAAACAAAAATCATCTCCAAAGTGTGTGTGTGAATGTGAATTACAAGTAAGTATTTACCCTTTATAAAATAGAATATAATTTTATATACATTTAAATTCATAAAGATATGATTGAGATTTAATATGAATATTCTATTTTATATAACTGATTAATAATATTTTGCTACTTTTATGATAGAATGTATTTAATTATTTCACTAAAACATTTTTTATACACTACTTCATAAAATATATAATTAAAAATATGGTTAAATATGTTTTTGATCCCTCAAGTTTCACTGAATTTTGGAATTAGTCCTTCTTTGGAACTTTATACCAATTTAGTCATTCTTCTTTAGAAATGCGTAAATTTAGTCCTTCTTACCAAATTTTGTTAAGTTTATTTGACATTTTAAACACATTTTATGATAATATTTGAGTTAACATTGAAGTGAAAATGTGTCAGACGGTGTAAACAATTCAAATATTATCATGAAATGCACTTGAAACGTCAAATAAACTTAACAAAATTTGGTTAAAAGAACTAAATTCACTCATTTTTAAAGATGAAGGACTAAATTTGTCAAATTTTTGAAGAGGGACAAATTACAAATTTCACTGAAACTTAAGAGACTAAAAACATATTTAACCCTTAAAAATATAAAATATGAATGCAGATAATTTTGTTTATCAAAGGTTGAACTTAATCTTCTAGTGAAAAGATGCAAATTCAGTTTCTTCTGATTAATTTTTCTAAACACATTTCTTTATATATTTAAAACATTTTCTTCAAAAAATGTAAACATTATTTATATTAATAACTCAACTTTATTCATTATATTTACTCGATTTTATTATATTAATTAAAATATTAATGTGATTAAAGATAAAATATCTACTACTATTTAAGAATATTTTTTAATTTTGTAAGAAAAATTCAAAATATTTATTATATAATTTATCTTTATATATATATATATATATATATATATATATATATATATATATATATATATATATATATATATATATATATAAATAAGTGTCATGCGATGCGAACGATCAGGTAAACACCAAAAGATTAAAGAAAGTTATTTTTAATTTTATGTACTCTTACTTTTTTTAATTTTTTGAAAACCATTTTAATTTATTTCAAGTTAAATATTTTATTATTTTAGAAGAAGTGAAATATATAAAAAGTTGATGGAGTACAAATGAAATTGAAAATAAAATATTAATATGTGAAATGTAAAGTTTAAATTGGAAAAAATAGTAAAATTGAAAATAAAAAATATGGGAGTGCATACGTAAGTGTAGAAAGAAAAAGTAAAAGTTGTACGAACAGAATCGCGAGGTGCTGAAAATAAAACGCAACCTAGAAAAAAAAAAGAAATTAAAGTAAAATGAAGCGTGTGCTTAGTGAAATATCATGTAGATGAACTACAGTAAAATTAAATGAAAGCGAGGGATTTTCTTCCTGCACCCCCAATATTTCTTCTTGTACCTCCAATTTTTTCAAATTTCCCATATGACTAGGGTCAAAAAGATAAAAAAACCCTACATCTTTCTTACCTTCTTCCTTCCCCTCCCGGTAGCCGTTACACACCTCTCTCATTTTCCCTTTTTTTTAAACTTTTCGTTTCTTTGCTTTTGTTTCGCACCACTCCTTTATTAACTTCAACCATTGCTCACATTTCCAACCGTGCACGAGATCAGTGGTTCCATTTTGAACGGTAAGTTTTATTTTAAGAGTTTATAGTATTATTATAAGTTTTGAATGTGTTGAAAAATGTTTAGATATTGTTGCTGAAATGCATATTTTGTAATTTGAAATTGAAATCGTCTTCACTGACTTATAGGCAGCGAAACCACCAATTTTTCGCAAATTTTTTCTTTCCAGGTTTTAGGAACCGATAATTCCGGGTTTTAGGAACCGGTATTTCCGACTTGTAAGAACCAGTTATTCTGGCTTTTAGGAACCGGTAGTTCTGACTTTCATAACCCGGTGTGATTTTAGGGTGCATCATTACCGACTTTCGTAAGCCAGTGTGATATTACAGTGCATCGTTACCCGATTTCGTAAGCCGGTGTGTTTCTTCCAAAACCGTGAATTCCGTTTTCTATAAGCCGGTTTTGTCCCAATGGGTTTTGTAAATTGGTATGACTGGCTTTCAAAACCCGGTTTGGTTATGGAAATTTCGAAAAAGATTTATTTATTTATTTTTATTTATCTTTTTTTGGTATATTTGAATTGATAATTTTTTTTAGATGGCAAGGACTCGTGGTGCTCACTCAGTTGGAGGAAAAAGCTCTCAACAAGGCCATAGAATAAGGCCTACTGCATCTGCTCATAAAAGAACCCGTGAAGGGGATGTTGGTGTACTAAGGGTGGATGTCGTTCATGAACACCAACATGTCGATGATGACTCTGTTGTTGACAAGCCACAAAATTTTGGAGAAGTGCAAGAGGAGCACGAAGAAGGGGTTGTATATCCTGGAGGTCCATATGGTACCTCCTTACTTACTAGTTATTTTGATCACGTTGCCTTTTTACTATGGCAAGGCGAGGTTAGTGTTGTGATTGATTTTTTTTAATGATGTGTCTTTTTTATTGATATGGTTTGATGTATAAATCTTTTGTCTAGGACCGAGGGGAGTTAAAATTGATTTCCCATGGTAAAAAATGCAATAAATTAGGAGTTTATCACCCTAATGTTGAGGAGTTTGTTGTGAATTTTGGATTAATGCCTCTTTGTGACATATCATATGAGTATACTGATAAAGGGCAGATATCTGCCTTTGTGGAGAGATGCACCGGGAGACGAACAATTTTCATTTACCAGTTGGTGAGATGACTGTGACACTTGATGACGTATCCATGCTTCTTCATCTGCCTATAGTCAGACAATTTTGTCCCAATGCCCCTCTAGATAATGTTGGTGTTGTGGCACCACTAATTGAGTTGTTAGGGGTGGATCGGGCAAAGGCCACAGCTGAACTAACACAATATCGGGGGGCCCATGCACGATTGAGTTGGTTGAGAGATTTGTATGAAGATTGTTGTGAGACTAAGTAATGGGAGTATGTCGCACGAACTTACTTGTTGCATCTTATTGGATGCACAATATTTACGGACAAAAGTTCAACATACATTAGTGTATCGTACCTTTTGTTGTTCAGAGATCTTGCGACATGTGGTGGATATGCATGGGGAGTCGCTGCACTTGTTCACATGTACAAACAACTAGGAGATGCATGCTTTGCATATACAAAGCAATTAGCTAGATATCTGACTCTTTTACAGGTATACATTAAATTTCATTTTGAATTTATTTTAAAAGTTGTTAATGAAAAAAACTTGCATTTATTTTTTATGTAGAGTTGGATATATGAGCACTTCCCTGGTATGGGAAGGAAGGAAGTGGTGGGTAATTATGATAAAACTCGACCTCGGGTGGCATGTAACATCCCGGTCGGATATTACTAATTTAAATAATAAAATTAAGAAATATGATGAAAACCTCACTTATTATACTTCACTTCCTAAAAATGCGGGAAATTTTAAAACATTTATTACATCAGAAGTTATCCAAAAATCCATAATTTATAAAACTCCAATACAATATCCAAATTTACAAATCAGTAAAACACTGTTTACAAAGTTCATAAAAACAATAATGATAAAACTCCAGTAAAAGCTTTTCCCAGCTAACCCTCTCTCTAATGCTATGCCTCACCAACACCACCTGCAATATTATCTACTCTCGTGTAACGCACTACACGATCGTCGCCAAACACAAGCAAATAGGGTGAGCTAATAGTATCAAATTATATATACAAATCAAATATATATGCATACACTCATTAAAAGAACCCTATCCTTTGATTCCATATCACACGACCACACCATGTTATCCATATTCTACGTCTTTAGATGATAACCTTAAGATACCCTTTGTTGCCTCCACCTACAAGCCACAACTTGTAGAACACGTTCGGGATGTCAGGTGGAGTTTCCAATACGAATATAGTTCGTAACGTCCCAAGACTACCAAACTTGCCTACCAACGTCGAAGCGGGCAATCTTTCTGGACCCATCCGTATGAGCCACAACTCGCACACTCACACCGGCAACACTCGCCAACCCGAGCCACAACTCAAGAGTTCCTCGTGTTCATCCGCCATCCCGAGCCACAACTCAAGAGATGCCATTCTGAGTCACAACTCAAGGAATGCCACATGTTTACCCAATATCCCGAGCCACAACTCAAGGGATACTATTCTAAGCCACAACTTAAGGAATGTTACAACAACATTCATCCCTAAGGTTTCACCCAAAGCCTCGTAGACCACGCACATCCAAATCACGAAGCAATTACTTGACCATGGACTCAGGATATATGATGCTTCCACGAACCTGCCCACTTGTGGTCCTGCCTCTACGAACCTCCCCATACTCGTAGTCCAACTCTATGGACCTTGCCGCCCGTAGTCCAACACACATGATCCAACAGCTATAAACCTCCCCGCTCGTAGCAGCCCTCAAGTGTGAGCACAGAACATACGAACCTCCCTGCTTGTATCCTCACACGAGAGCATCATAATATGAACCTCCCCGTTCATATTATCACGTGTTCACCACTATCCATGAACATACCCGTTCATGACACAAACAAGCATCTCCTGGTCCAAGTCTTACATCACAAACACACAAAACGCAAACCAAAAGAGCACACTGCTCTCTATGCTATCGCCTGGTGCTGCCTAAGCGTCGCTAGGCGAAATCATAGCGAAGTGGCAGAACATTCTCAATAAACCCAACAATCCACAGGCAATCCAAAACATCAACCACACTTATCCAGTCATATTAGCATGTCTGAATCACAATTGAACACATTCATATACGCAATGGGTTCACAGTTGAGGTCATACCATTACTCAATTATTAATAGAATTTACCAAATATCACATGCATCAGTCCCTATATATTTCATATATATACTCCACCATTTAAATCTATGTTGGCATTCAATTTCAACTTATAAATAACGCATGCTCAAATCAAATATAAAGCAACAACCCTCTAACAACTTAAGCACATGATTCTATACACCAATGCAAATTAATATAGCACTTCACACCTCCTATGCAATAATTTAATTTATATTGATACATATGCATTCACCAATAAACCAATTCTCAACTTGTGACTAACCCGAAAGAACATTCAAATTCACAGAGACTTACAACATAACCTAATCATGCTTCCAACTCATGCCACATTAGTAGTTATTTGAAATTATCAAGAGTTTATTCGTGCATTTTAAAGACTCCCAAGACAGCAATCATTAGTAACATATATCTCTATCTACTTACCTCCAAATCAAATCTCCACTGTTCAAAATGAAGAACAACATGTTATGGACCACTTGTCAAAATTTCACATAAATCAGGCGGTTAATGAATCGGGAAACGCAATTTTACGAAAACTGCACAAATTAGAAAAATTTGTGACGCCTGGCGCCCAAAAGTGAGGAACCTGGCGTCTGGCGGTACAAAACCAGCGCCCGACGATACCTGCTCCGCGAAAACACGAAAAACAACATTTTTCGTGAACAGAACACCACACGCATTGCTTGACGGAAACCCAAAAATTTGGTTGTTTTAACATGAGTCGCCTGGTGGTGCATACTTGCTGCTAGGCAGATTATCATATTTTGGGTAGAAGCCAAATTTTTGTCGCACTCGTGAAGAACCCTAAATTCCCAAATCTCATTCCATTCAATTACACGCATAAAATTACATCCATTCGGTTTCTTCCCCTGCATATTCATCCAGTACAATCATATAATTGTAATTCCATCATGGTTAAGATCCCCAAATTCATATTAATAATTTTGGCCCCAAACTCTAACATGAACCTTTCATGATTTGCAATCCATTCGGTCATTCAAGTATCATAAAACATAGTAATGATCAACGATTATACAAGATCACTCATTCAACATGCACAGGATACTTTCGCAACAACCAAAATATCATAAAGTCCATAAAAAATCACAGAAACCACACATTATTCGTGTTGCCTGGCAGAAGCACTCGTGCCACCCGACGTTTCATCTAAAAAAACCTAGAAATGGGTATCACGCTCATGCATCGTCTGGCGAGCCTTCAAAGCCACCAAACAGTTTCTGGGTATTTTTTAGAAACTAAAAACCAGTGGTATTGTAATGTAGAAAAGTCACTCAATCATACAACATACCACGTAAAATCATACAATTTAATATAACAAATAGAGCAGCTCCCCTAACCTGAATTTCCTACTCCAAAAGTGCTCTTAGAATCCTTCATTGTCCCACAATTGATCTACCATTTGATCTTTGCCCTTGAGCATTCCTTCCAGCCTTCTAATGCTCTCCTCAGTGTTGTTTTTAGTGTTCTAGAACTCCCTTTTGGTAGCCACACGAAAATACCTTCCTAAAAGCATCACATTCATCCCTCTCCTCCATTATTAGCCTCATCATTTCTCCCTTAATTTCCCAAAACGAAAATCAATTAAGGAGAAGATTAATGTTCATCAATTCTCCATTACTTGGTGGTTTCTCAACCTTTTTGCCTTATCTGCAGATGGCTAGGGTTTCTGACCCTTTTCATCCATGCCAAAAAAATAATTTTAGTAAAAATAAACTTATTTCGCATAAGCCATGGTTCTAATCCACATTCACTCAATTTCCAAGCATAAGCACAACCATCAAGCCATCACATGTTCCTTGATATTTTACGCACACATGTGCTTATACTTTAAGTCACGAGACCCTATTCCCACGCAAAAACAAAATAAATAATTAAATAACACCACAGTGTTGGCACAAGCAACCTTGAAGCAAAGAATTGATAAAGCCATATGCATGAATATCATAGGTGTTTGATGAAGATTGATGAAGATCCACTTGAAGATTAAGTTTTAGTGTGTTAAATATGAAAATAACATGTTAAATGTAATGTGTTTGTGCTATATCATGTTGGTACGCTATATGACATAGATTAGATGTCTTGTGTGTCTTAGTGTGTCTCTTTTAATCTGTTAAAATGAGTTTCAACAAGTTAAAAGGTTTGTTGTATATAGTTTCTGGTATGAATGCATTCAGTCAGTCGAATTATTTTTCAATCGACTGATTTCACTTAAGTCAAGTGAAATCAACTGATTGTACGAAAAATTCAATCGACTGTTTTCACTTAAACCAGACTATATAAGTTGTGTTTCGTGAGTAGAGGTGCGAATATGAGTTTTTGAGCACGAAACTTTATCATTCTTCTCTAGAAAACTCTCTATCTCTCTGCAATACAAAGTTGCAACTCGTGTTTTGAAGATCTTGGTTGATCTTGGTTGATCTTGGAGGCATTTTGGCTTGTGAGTAGCTTGAAGAACACATGTATGGTTGGCTAGGGACAACCACCATCAGGTTTGGATATTCTTGTGCCTCTGGTTGGTTTGCCTGATGTGATTTCAGGTCTGTAAGTGTGATTCTTGTAGGGTGTGTGTCTAGATTTTTGTGAGTCAAAAATCTTATGAGTTTCTTTGTTCAAAAATGTAATCTTGGTGTGTGATTTGTAAAACTTTTGAATAAACTCAAGTTGTCCTGATAAACTGGATGTAACTCTGTAATTGTGCAATTCTCTCTCCCTCATCTCACTCACTTTGAATCTCTTTAAAAACTCAAGAAAACCAAGCAATTCGATCTTTGGTGTGATTTAATGTGTTCTTGTGTAATCTGAGGCTTTATACTTGTTATAAATATTCATTGGAACAAGTCTTTTATGTAAAAGATTGTTGTTTGAGTTGAATTTGCGAATTCTGAATTCTGCATAAATCTCTAGTATTTTAGCTGACTGATTTGTCTTTTTAATCGACAAAAAGTGTGATTAAATTGAAAAAATGTTTAAGCTTTCAAAAAAGTTTTATAAAGACAATTCAACCCTCCCCCTCTTCTTGGCTAAAATCACCATTTCAAAACTAACACACAGGACTTGAACCTAAGTCCTTTCATAGTAACCAAGTACTCTCAACCATTTGAGCTAGTATTGTTCCTTATCTTCTCTTTCCACATTAATTAAATTAGGGACTCTCGCCCTCGCATTTATTAAATAAATATTTATTTATTTAATTTAATTTTTTCCCGAGTCTTACATGGCACGTTTTTGGACAGGGCGACAAATATGCATGTCGTTAGCCATTATGATGAGTCTCGACACTTACATTACTTTGTCTGTCCACACCTTCACAAATCTTTCTTTGTAAGGAATTATCCATGTGTCATTAACATATTCAAAAAACAAAGGCCAAACATTACAAACATAGTGAAATTGCATGACGTAATTCGCAAAAGTTAGGCTTGTCGATCTGACACCAACTATCTCAAGTAGGGCAACCTATATATGTTGGTTTTATAGGTGCTATCCATCAACAAAACAATATTAAATGCATTCAACAATTTAATTGCATTAGGATGTGTCCAAAAAATCTCACTAACCTCATCAAAATCCTCAACACATCTACTCCAATGAATGTATTTATCACGTTGTAATAACATCATCAACTGTTGTAATTCAGTTCTGCACCCTCTTAAAGATCGCTTATAAGTATATCTCGCATTATACAATTGTTTTATTGTTGTGAAATTATCTTCATTATTTTCCTTAAAGGTAAGCAAAATGTTTGCAGGCTTAACTTGACTCTTAGTCATGTCGATAAACAATGATTGTTCATCTAACTTTAATCTACCAGCATAGGGGTGACCAACTAAAGTTTTAGAGAGATCATGATTATGACACCCAAATATCACTTTCAATACCCAACCATCTCCATTAGATATTGGTTTACCTCTCAATTTAAAAGGATACTCACATTTCCTTGTCCCTGTTATACTAGGTTGAAGGTCAAATTTATATTTTCTATACTTTTCACCTCTTACACATCCTAGCAACATATATGTCTTTCTACCAGGTTGACAATTAGCTGTATCAAATCTTATAATAACAATAACAAAACCAAGTTGAAAAGTAACACCTTGTACCCACTCAAGTAAATCATCACGTGTAGAAAACGGAAACACCGAATTGTAGAAGCCAGTAACACCGGCTTTCAGAAGCCGGGTACTTTTTCACTGCTTTCCAAAAGTTGGTTGCTATGGCTTTCACAAACCGGTTTTGACGGGTTTCATAAGCCGATATACTCGTTTTTACATCCCACCAACTTCAAAAGCCGGTAACACCAGTGTTTAGAAGTCGGGTGCTTTTTCACTATTTTCAAAAAGTTGGTTGTTACGACTTTCACAAACCGATTTTGACGGGTTTCATAAGCCGATATATCCTAATGGCTTTTACAATACGTAGTCACTGGCTTTCAAAAGCCAGTTTTACCAGTTTTCATTTATTAAAATCTGGTCACCCTTATACTAGAGAAAGAAAAAACGTGTTTTAATAAAATGAAAATGTTAACAAAACTTTTTGAATAGAATTAACCTTACCTGGATGAAGTTGAATAATGTGGAGGAAGAGAAAAACTGAAAGATGGCAAGATTCTTGACGGGAAGAATGAAAGAGAAGGAAAATACTTTAGAAACAACTCCAACATAAAAAAAGAGCAGCCATTCCTCGAGTGTTGGTGCACTGAGAGTACGAGTGAGGGGAAAAACATTTTAGGGGTGTATATTTAAAAAAAATGAAGTTGTTGAAGAGTAAATAAAGTTGGTAAACAGTAAGTAAGCAGTAATTATGACTTAACTATTCATATAATAATTTTTATTTACGGCTTAATTATTCCTATAATAATTTTTATTTACTTTTTCTGGGGACATTATGGTCTCTGCACAAAAATTGAGGGTGCAGGAAGAAAACCCTGCAAGCGAACATGGGTTATTACACCGACAAGTGCATAAAAGTAAAATAAATGAGCAGCCTAAATTATAAAAGCAATTTACGAAAATTAAATTATTGGGTGCATGTAATAAATCTGGGCAGAAAAACCATAGCCGGTTACTCTTCATCTTCTTCAACACACCATACTCAAAAGTTTTCCCCAATTTCATCATTCAGCCTCATGATGCCCACCAACACGCACAACCACCAACATTTGTTGTCACAACGTCACCAGCAGCAGCGGCGTCACAGTCATCATCAAAAGCTTGTCTCGCCGGCGTCATTCTCCACTTCGTCTCTCTGTCAATTGTGAAACAGAAAACGTCCTAACCCTTATATTCGTGCCTCCATCATGGTCCTCCAAGGTGCAACTTCGACACTGTCAAGCCACTGCCGTCAGCACCGCCTCAACACTTGAACGATGTCACCATCTTCTGCGAGCGTTACCCCTCTTCTTTCTTGTGTTAGGGCTATGCTTCTTCTCCAAGATCAAACCTCAAGGGTTTCTTCTCCAATCCTTTTCATGGTGCCATTCCAGCACTAACCAGGACCAACCGTTGTGCAGTTCCCACAGTCCACTTCAACGCTTGCGACGGAGACCACCAAAAATGGTGCACAAGGGTTTCCCACTTTCTCCCCTCAAATGTTCGTCGGCGACATTCTTGTGTTCATTTCAATCTCTTTAAACCTAGCCTTATATTTAAACTCTTTTTGGTTTTTAATTGGCTTATTAATTACTTCATCTGAATTCAGAATTTTAATTCAATTTTGGTCATGAAATTCATATTTCCAATAGCACATACAATTTGTAAATGAACATAACATGGTAATAAATTTTAAAGATAAAAATTGTGTACCTATTGCTCTCACTATTGTACTCCTACTAATCTGTACTTGCCATTTGATCTGAAGTATTTGCGTGTCTTTTTATTTGCCTCTTGGATCTTGACCATGAAGGTGGATGGATTAAAGGAAAATTATCTCTGAAAACCATACGTGAACAACTACTCCTGTCTCACATTCTGAACAAACTTTTATTATTTATTTTTTTAAATTTTTATTTTTGTTTTGGGTGGTACAAAGGAAAACGGTGGTGTGAAAAATGAAATTTTAGGCTATTGGGTCCAATTGTGGAAAAGGGTGCAGAAACTAAACATAAGTGTGGGAAAAAGGAATTCGGCTATCAACCCACTAAAAAGAAGAAAAGAAAAAAGTTATTTACCTCTAGAATTTAATTAAAATATTTTTACTTATTCAGATTAAATAGGGTGTTTACATGTGTACACACATGATCTTTTCATCTTCTTTTCCTATATTTCTTCACAATTTCAAAATCAAAACTCCATAACAAAACACATTCACACTTTGTTTTGATTTTTTATTTGTTCATATTGTTAGAGAATGTTGCCAATGATGACTAGGAACTACAACAAAAGTCATTGTCAACTACCAGAAATTATAGTAAAAATATCGCAATGTGCACGTGCAACAAATGATTCTTTAGTGGAGGAGGATGATATTGTGAAAGTTGGGAAATATAAGGTATTGATAAGCTCTATTTGTTTGGAAAAGATTTAAGGGGGATAAGCATGGAGCCTAACATCCTTGTATTGGAATCCCGAAACTATAACATCCCATGTGATGTACTCAGTCCATATGTTGATCAATTTAGATTGAAGAGACTAGGATCAGAGGCTAAGAATCAAAATCTGAACCACTTGTCCCATTGAATATTGGATTCAGGGGTAGTATGATGGAGACGTGACAATGAGCAAGGGCAATGACCCATTGAAGAATTTGGATAACCTAAGATGAGGGCTAGAGCAAGGAAATCAAAGGAAGCTCTTTAACAAGTGTTGTCCATATTATTTGAACACAAGCCTAAGTTTCAAGGAGAAAAGACCAAGGTTTTGAATTGCATCATGGTCCAAATGGAGAAAGACTAATGCACCACTTTGTTGTAGTTTTGTTTTCTTTTTTAAATTATTAGTTTGTTTAAATAATGACCCAATCCTTTGTAAAAATTAGCTAACTAAATTAAATTTTGGATTAATCAATTAATGGACTCTAGTTTGGTTTTATTTCAAGTTGTAATAATGGTCCAATTGGCAACTTAGTCATCAACCTTTAGGAGACCTAGAAGATGCATATTTCAATGTTTTTGGGTGACTTTTGGGTTGCCACAATTTCAGTCACAATCAACCATTTAGTAGTGGGATCATTATTAGCTTTAGTGGCATCTAATTACAATTAATGGGTATTTTGTAATTCTAATGGTTAAAACTTCTATATAAATTGAATCATTTTTATCAATGAAGACAATTTGAGTTTTATGCAAAAATATTAGAGTTTTATCTTTTTTATTTTAGTGAGAGTGATTCTCCTATGTTCTTAAGTGATTCAAGAACCCCTTGGCTGTATCCAAGGACTTTCCCATCCTTTGTGTGTTACCTCCCTTGGAAAAAGTTATTCTTTTCTTCCACCTTTCATATTCACCTACTGTTCTTTCTTCTTCATCCAAATTCAGAAAATCCAATTCTACCCAGGTTTATCTCATGGTCATAAATCTCGTTCAACTTACCCAAAATTAATGATTCTTAAGCCTAAATTAAAGTTCAAAACGTGAAATTTCACGTCATTTTGGAATCGTCTCAATTGGAGTTCTACAGCTCGAGATGTCAATGTTTCTAAACTATTGCCCAAACTGGAATTTTAGCCACTTTCCAATTCACCTTTTTTCACTAATTTTTCAAGTTTCCTACAAGGTTCTAATCTTAAAATCCTAAGTCAACCCTTGTGCAAATGAGGTTCACATCATTTGGTAGTAAGAGTTTCAGTATAAGGGTTTAAATGTCAAATTGGTAACATCCTTCCTTCTTTCTTATTTTACCAATTCATTACCTTATTGTTCATATTATTTATGATTGTGCTGAATCATTGCAAAAGTTAGGCCTTTGTGAAAATTAAAAAAAAAGTTACATAAATTGTATTGAAAGTGATAAAATAAAATTGGGCCGAATTATTCATGCTTTTGAACAATTTGTTATAAAGTAATATATTGGTGTTCTTGAAGGATTGTTGCTAATTTCTCTTGTTTATCAAATTTCTTAACCTTTTTCTTTGTTAACCTTTCTTTGTCTACCTAGTGTTACCATGCTGATGAATGCCTAGTTCTGCACTCATTCAATGTTTAATTTTGAGTTAACAATTAATTTTAATGCTTAAAAGATTGATTTAATCAAAATTTGTGGTAATTGGGCTTAATGATTTTGTAAGATAAAAATGGCTTAAAAAGTGATTTTAGTTGCATAAAATATTCTTGGATATTCTAACGTTTGTTGATGCAACTAAAGTTAAATTCATCTCATCCACGTGCAAATATGCTTGTTACATGTTCATTCTTCTGTATTAGGTTAACTGTTAACTCATCTTACTTTATGTTTATGTTTTTTTTTTCAGAATTAATGGCTTCTCACGAAAGTGATGCTCCCAAGAAGAGTCATTTCCATTTGTTACGTGATCATATTAATGTCCGCAAGAAGGGGGAAAGACTTCTAATCCTTAGATTGATCTTGCGGCCATGGTAGATGTAGTAGCTGTTGTGGGGGGACCTCGACCCCATCCACATCAAGAGAAGATGAGGAAGAAAAAGACACACCAAGGGACGAGCTTGTCTCAGTATGCCTCTCCCAAACATCCTCACACCGAGGAGGACATGTTTTATACCTAGCTGATGGGAACATAAATGGGGATATTTGATGGTGTGGGCATCACTATCTTTCAAAAGGAGGCCAATGTTGTCACTACTTTTTTGTTTATTTCATTAATGAAGGCATTTGGTGAGCATCAATTGAGGGCTTTGGTAATTGGCAGGCATATTGGTCATGAGTTTGCAAAGGCCAATCCTACCAAAAAGCCTGAGGCCGAAGTTGTTGCTTTGAAAGAACAATTGTCAGCTATGACCGCCGAGAAGGGGACTCTCTCCACTGAGATGGGAGAGCTTCGTAAGAAACTTAATCAAGTTGAATATGATATGAAGACTTGGATTATTCACTGTTTGGAAGCCCAAGATAAGGGGAAGAAGACTTCGGTAGACTTGGCTGAGACGAACCATTCCTTAGAAGAACTAAAGGTTTTTAATGTTGATCTTGATAAGGAGGTGTGGGATCTGAAGGCATGCGTAGTTGATGAGCATGAGTTAGGTTTCGGAAAGGCCTTACGACAAGCTGTTATACTCTACAATGTTCCTGCCGATGATAAACGATTTGACGTCACGAAGATGTCAACCAAAAGTCCCTAGTGTTGGTCGAAAGTATCCTTCGTATACAAGAAGTGGACAAAGACAGTCTGACCACTCCTTTGGTGGAAGTTCAAGATGAAGACAACGTGGAGGAGGATATTGATGGAGTTGATGCGATAAATTAGCTACATTTTGTATAGTTATTTTGTAATGACAAGGGGATGCCCTTCTTCTTTTGTAGGCTTGAGGCCATATTTTTTAAGTATCAATGGAAATGAAACCTTATTGTCATACCTTTGAAGTTCGCCACTTTTTTTTATTTATTTATGTTAATATTCGCATTGGCTTGACCAATTTTGTCTAAGGTGGTAAGGTGTGTGACGGCTGGCGGTGTGAGGTGGCCGCCAGGCGGTCTAGAGCGCAAGTTCGCCTATCGACAAGGTGAGTGGCGCCAAGTGGTTCTTGGCATGAAATTCGATTGCGAGGAGGATTCTACACAACTTTTGATAAAGGTTTTAATGTGATGTCTTGCTAGAGCCCCAATTATGAGTGCAACTTGTATTGAGGTAACACATGGCCACTCGAGGTTGTAGCCTGGTGGTTTTGGAATTCGAGTGGAGTGTGCGAGATCGTGACTCGTACGGATGGGTTCCGGAAGATTGCCCTCATCGGTGATATCCGACGAGTTTGGTAGTCTTGGGACAAATACGAACTGCGTTTCGTATTGGGAAACTCCACTCGGTGTTGCAGATTGTGGCCGTGAAAAATTTATTCCTGTGTGTGAACTATTAGGTGATGACATGTAGTCGGAGGGGCGAGTAGACACTCATGGCAACAAGGATCCATCAATGTAATCATCAAAGGGTGTAGAATCAAGAGGCGTCCAATGGAAGATTTGAAAGTCGAGGTTTGAGGATTGGGATTCTAACAAGGTCATGGGTTTGAAATTGTATTTTTTTAATTTATATTATATTTCCTTTTATTTGAGCTCACTCTATCTGTATGTGTTTGGCTATGATCATGTGTAACTTGTTACATGAGAACAGATGTTGATGTAGGTGACCATGTGGACACTTTGAGACGGAGTTGGGCTAGCCATGGGAGATTTTATATGGAATTATCTTTACGGATTTTGTTTTATGGACTATTTTTGCAATCAGTTACTAAAGTTTTAAATTTCTTGCATTTTAGGAAAGTATTTTATTAATAAATGTTGTTTATTAATATTTTTTTTAATTTTAAATAAGTAATTTCTGACTAGGACGTTACACTTGCAAGGTAGCCCAAGCATTAGGATGAAGTTATGTTGGTGCCACATTAAAGTGTGTAACACCCCAACAGTGAAATGATCATAGGAAAGTCTAACTTGTAAATTGGTTATTAAGATTGAGTACATGTAGAAAAAATCACTTGGATACCCCTCCTGACTGTGACATACATTATTCACCTACCCCACTCAGTCCAAAAACACAACATCATCTAGACTATCCTTGTCCAAAACTAGATAGGCCTTGTCAAATCTATGGACTGAGGAAGACCATTTATATTTCGAAAAGTACTCACGAACGTCCTTGTCAACCCACTTATACCCAGTACACAGGGGGAGGTACTTCAACACCTCCTCTAACGAGGAAGTGTCAGCACTATTATAGCTACTAGATGAAATGACTGAAGATGCCTCTGCATGTTCTAAATGGGCCTTATCGGCCAAATCACTAGACATAGAAGTCGAGGGCAAGGACATACCTAACATAAGCACCAAACCAACTAAGAACTCTTTGACTATTAGAAAAAGAAAAGGTGGTCCCTTCATGTCCTATAAACCTATTTATAGAAAATTCCCTGATCTAATGAAGGTTAATCCTCTTCGTATCCCAATTGTTAGATCATCCACATCCAAGGGTCTCAACCAAATGACTATCCCCCTTTCCAATGAAACGTCACATCCTCTTTGGGCTAGGGCCATTCAAACCCAGCAATTTTTAGCCTCTTCATCCTAATTATCTTAAGGTTGGGTCTAGTATACTAGTAGGACCTCGAAGGATCCCACAACTGAAGATATTTGTATTTTTCCTGTAAAATTGCCAAGACTCTAGACTAGGATGTGTTGACCCTATAAGGCAAGTGTACATGAGGAGGTCGAGGACACCTCACTCTAGAGAAGGCCGAAGATATCATGTCCCATACTAGGGGCTGAGTACATATCACAAATCCATATTACAGCCCTGCAGTACAGATCTACCTAATTAAAAGGAAAAATTGCAGAAGGATTAATGGTAATTAAACAAATTAGGAAACCATAAAACAAGGTGACCCTACAAACCCTAGGCCCAATGAACATGGTCCATCCAAGTATTATATATAGTCATTGTTCACGAGGTATGTCAGTAGTATCATTTATTGCAATCTTGCTATCTTACTACTAGTAATTGAATTGAGTGTTAGAGTGTCTTTGCAAGCTCTCCACTGAGGTCACCTCACCCTAACTGAAAGAGAACACTTCAACACTAGCCGTAGAAGACGTATCTACCCGAAGAATGAGGAGAAGAGTAGACACACACATCTTGACCTAGATAGAAGACTTGTGTACCTCTTGGGTATAGCTCGACCTAATAGAAACACATGGTATTTTTAAATTTTACGGCAGTTACAATTGTCATTAAAGAATAATTTTAATTGAAAAAATTAAATTAATATATTATTCAAAAGTGGAATGACTAACTCATTAATTTTAAAATAAAAATATTAAACTAAGTTTATAAAAAATGCATAAACTAAATACACTTTTTTCCTATAGAAGTGTAACGTCCCATTTAATTTATAAGCGTAATTTAAGAAACGCTACACATAGAGAGTATATCAACACAGTCCTAGGGTCTTTAACGTCGCCCCTACAAAACTAGGCACACCACGATGCCAACGGAAAAGTTGAAAGGTCTAACAAAAGAAGTAGAGTACTACGCAGAAAACAATACATGGGCCTAGGCCCTAAAGAAACCCATCACAGAACAAGATCCAGTCTATGCGGACTATGCAGCGGAACTATCACTACCCTGTTGTCCACGGGTGTTCCTCGTATCTGCTCACACCAACAAGTTGATGATCATCGCAAGAGAGAGTACCACACAGCAGAACACACAACAACAAAAGTACGGTAAGCTAAAGCACAAAAGATTTCATCCATTCGATCATATTTAATTTCACAATATCATACACTCAATTCAACTAAGCATGTTACGACTTATCAGGCAATACACTAGACTCGACTCGACTCATCCGGATACGTATAGCCAGTCAGATTTAGCGGATGCTTGCACTTGTGGTGGATACCTCTGCTCACCTCTGAGCTGCTCACTCCCGAGCTATGTGTCACAAGTGTTACGATGAATTTCAGGCCTCCTGCTACTCTCACCACAGGAGTCAGTCCGCTCTAGGTGAGACTAACTGACTCCTTAGAGTGTTAGGATGCAACCTTACCTTGAATCCTTACCTAGTTATACAGATGGGGCACCACCATGGGCACCCACTAACAGGGGCCATGAAATTACGTCCCGACCACTGAAGCGCAACCCTGAAAGTCTCACCTAGAGACCCCAAGGAATTGTGCACTGACACAGACCAAATATGATCACACAGTCAAATAGTATTCACCATGCAAGGATATAACCAGTATGTCAACCTTTAAAGCCAATACCTTTCACGTTCCAGGTCCAACTCATTCCAACTCATCATAATCCATCCATGCACATAGGACCCAACTCATCTCGTTATCATGCCACTTTAATAATACCCATCTCATTTAGTTCGCATGCCAATTTTCATACCAAACCATCATCTACAATTCATGATTCATGCCAAGCATACATAATACTCCATTATATACATGTTTCTCATCATAACATTCATACCCAAACCAATACCAATCATCGAAGAATAAACAAGCACCCAAACAGCGTATTGCCTCGCCCAACCCCTCGCTCAGGCTGAAGGGTCTCGCTCAGGCGAGCCCCCTTCGCCTAGGCGAGGGCTCGAAAGAGCATCCAGAGAACAACGCGGGATCTCGCTTAGGCAAGACCCCTCTCGCCTCGGCGAGATGTTCGCTCGCTCAAAAATTGAGCGGGTCGCCTGGGCGGCCTCTCGCGTAAAAGGGGCTTTGGGCGAGTCCCTATCTATCTCGCCTAGGCGAGACTGGCTCGCTTGGGCGAGATTAGCAGGTCTTGCCACTGTGTTCCTGCAACAGTCACCCACACCGAACGAAACCAACTCATCATGCGTCCACAGAAAACACAACATCACACCAACCACATAAATTCGAAATACGCCCAAGCAATCATAGAAAAACAGAATATATGATTAAGCCATAACTTCCCTACCTAGAAATGGCTAGTACGAGACCTCGACACTGGACCCCAGAGCACAGCAGCTCGAGAGACGGACCTGGAAACTGGCGGAACAGTAGGGAAATAAGGTTATTAACTAGCCCTAAACAGTGGAATATGAAAAAGGACCTTTGGGAAGTAAGGGCAGTAGGTTTAGGATCACTTACATGGAGCAGAAAGTAGTATTTGAGCCTTGAGCGGACTGGTTCGAGACGAAAAAGCTAACCTTAGCAGAGCTCTAGAAGTCCGTGAATGCAAGAAAGTGGAAGCATTAGGGTAACATAAGTAGTTTTTATCAATTGGGCCACTTCTAGGCCCAAACACAAGGGACAGCCCTTTACTTTAGGGCAGAAAGCAATAAAACTAATTTTAATGGGCCTTACAAGAAGCGTATTCTTAATCATTAATAACTCATTTTGAAACTATTAAAATTTAACTAAAAAATATGTATTGAAAGGATTATTTAAAATAATGAAGAGAAACTTTTTTATTAATTAGCCGTGTGTATCGTCTAAGTAGATTAAAGGTTTAAAGGTGGATCATACACACGAGACAAAATAAAGAAAGGATATTAAGTTGATGAGGTGCTTAAAATTTTTGCTATATTTTATCATGGAGAGAGGGTGCAATTCCGAGAAACCAAATCCCAGAAACTCCACTTTGGACGTGCTTCGTGTCATCTTTTTCTCCGAGAAAGGGCCACCCCACGTTTCACTTTCACTTTTCGCTTTGGGAAATGATGCCATTGTGTCCGGCAAAACCCATCATGTAGGAGACTCTACTCCAGTCTCGCTTTCCCTTTTCCCCTTTTCACGAGGTGGGCACGTCAGAATCCTCTGATTCTCGACCCGAGTTTCTCACTTTTTTTGGCTATGGAGGAAGACAAGTACGCCAAAGAATTGGAGGTGGCCGTGAGGGTGGTCCACGTGGCGTGTGCTCTGTGCGGGAGGGTGCAGGAGAGGCTCCTTGAGACCAGCAATGATCACGTTGTGTCCAAGGATGATGATTCTCCTGTTACTGTTGCAGGTATTTGTGTTTAATTTTAATTTTAGTGAAGACAAGTTGCGTTCTTTTTGTTGTTTTCATAATAATAGGATCGTTGCGAATTTAATAATTGTTGTTAGGTATGATCTTTTTTGGTTTTGGGGTGTGGGGAGGTGTGCATTTGAATTATTGTTTGATAGTTGCTGGCAAGATTGGTGTTTTGGTGTGGGAAATCAAATGAGGTTGTCATAAACTTTGTTTTATCACTATGGTGAAGTAGTGGATGACCCAGTTTTGATCAAATTTTGCCAAATCGCAATTTTCAATATGTAATGTTGCTTGAGGATTTATGTGGGATTGAGAAAACTTTCTCTTGGCTATGTAAAGTATTCAAGTGCGTTGTGATGGACCAGTTTCGACATTAATCCAGTGAAGTATTATATTTTTATGGTGAATTGGGGTCTTTGGAGGATAATTTAGCTTACATGAAGATTTTCATTCTTTATTCTTTGTTTATGAATTCTGTTCTTCTGGGGTATATTGAGCTAGAGCTTGACAGTGAACTGTTAGGTTAATTCTTAAGTAGATTATCCGATATCACATTTATCTATGGCCATAACTTGATACATTCATTTAATCTTTGCATCATTAAATAATTTTTCATCTATTGTAATCCTCTGTCAATGGTGGCATCATAATTGCATCGTATGTGTCTTTTAGACTTGTGATTTCTGACATCTACTGTGCACTGGCTTATTCATCTAACTCGATATATTCTATAAAACTGAGTAGATGATTATGGTCATGGTAAGGAACCTTATAATGTAAAACAACTTTTAGAGAAAAGTATATTGTTCATTGATGCTTGACTATTTGTTATCTCAAAGTGTTGGTGAACTTTTCCATTAAAGTTGTCGAGAAGCTTCAGCTGTGTCTAAAGCTTAAGCTGTTAGATCAAAGCTCATGTTTTGTTGAGTCTAGACAGTGCATAAGCCCACCTACCTTATACTCATAATTTAAGTTTTATTTTGAAGAATGAGGAGAGCAAGTATCAAACTCTAACTACATGATAGAGGCTATGATCCAACTTCATGAACTAGTTATCAACAAATTTTGTTAGGTTGTGTTATGATTATTGAAATAAGCAACTAATCCTATATAACCAAGAATATCTATATTATATATATTATTGGGAACATTTTTGTTTATTCTAGTATCATATCTTTGTTATTAGAGGATATCAAATCTCCTCTACTGATTGTATAAATTCCTTTTTCTCAATATAAATGAAGCACCCATGTTGTCTGAGAAATCTCAGCTCAATGTTTATCTCTTGCCCAGAGTTTAAAAGGTTAATAGTCGTAGATGTTTCTATATCAGTAAGCTATTGTATACCAGAATTTTAAGCTGTGGCATAATTTGTATTGAGATATAAATGTACAATATGTGTGCAGATGCACACTAGTATAAATCTATGTTGGTGGTTGAAATTATGTGAATTTTTTAAGTTTACACTAAATCTATATGATGGTTCTTGCAGGTTTAGATTCCTTGATCTCAGATTTATAACCATAAATTATGAGAAATGCAAGTTATTAGTAAATTGACTTTGGCATTCTGGCCTAGTTTAAGCATTTCTGGTGTAGTTACTCACTTACCTATTGCAATGTTCACTGTAACATTTTTAATATAGGAGAACAAAATATATTGTGATAGAAAGTGGTAGTATATAAAAGCTGACAACCAGAGCTGCAAGACGCAACCTCTATCCCCAAGGAAAATGCCTAACCATTTTCTCGCCCAATTTCTGTTCTCTGACCTCCACTGTTTTTCTGATCATGGCAGAATAGTTCACTCCAATGTCCTCTTGCCATGTGGACATTCTGTTATCCATGTCATACCTTCTAGTTTTTCATTTCCCTACTTGGCCCATTTGTTCTCAGCCCAGAGTAACATGAACCAAAAGAACATTCAATAACATATAATCATAATCGTAGTCAAAGAAAGAAGTATTACATGAAGTGTGTACCAAAACATAAAGATAAACATGTTAAATGATATAAACATATTTCTGCATACAACTTCTATTGGAGGCTTTGAACAAACCAAAAAATATGCATTTATTGATAATTGCATTCCTAAATTGAGAACATAAATTGCACAACCTTGCATATATAGAGTGCTTGTGTGTGAAATGTGTCAATGATACATGATATATTTGTGTGTTTTGTTGTTATTTGTTCCATTTTCTTACTCGAGCATCTAGTAAGACATATCTCATTCCCTTTGTTCTATGTTTTCTTGTGTATGTTTGAATGATAGGTTATCCTAGTACCAAGTGGATAATGCTACCAGGGAGATAAAGTTAGTTTTTTATTGTTTCCTCTTTTAGTTTTATTGTTGGGAATTTTAAAACTCCAATTAAATGTGACATTGGAGCTCAATTATTGGTAGAAATTGTATAGGCATTGAAAATGTCTTCAAGTTGATCATTGGAGTCAACAAACTTAGTGCAAATTTCCTTGGACAAAGCTTTTCTTAAACAAAATGACAGTCAATTTTTATGCGTTTTTTCCTCTTGTGAAACACATAATATTGAAGAATTGCTTGATTATCATAATACGTTCTCATTTGTTGAATTTTACAAAACCTTGGTTCTTAGAGAAATTGTTTTATCCACGTAAGATCGAGCAACTATATACTATTTATTGCCTTTCCAAGAATTAATATTTCTTTTAGTGAAAACACAACATCCAATATTGGAATGTTTCTCTACAAAAGACCTGCCTAATCAACATTACCATATCCAGATATTTGAGCACTTCCTTTATCTTCAGATAGTAGACCTTGTTCTAGAGCCTTTTTGAAGTCTTTGAGAATGTGTAGCACAACATTCCAGTGATCAATGCGAGGAGCTTGCATAAATCGACTAATCACACCAATTGCAAAAGATTGGCTAGGCCTAATAATAGTGAGATAAATAAGTTCTCTCACAAGTCCTATGTATCTCTCTAGATCTAAGAGGACCTCATTTTGTTCTACCATTAATCTTTGATTTGGATCTATATATCTATGGGTATGCAATCAATCGTTCATGTTTCTTTCGAGATATCTAACACATATCTTTATTGAGAAATCACAATGCTTCTTTAATTCAGCCACTTCAATGCCTAGAAAGTATTTGAGACTATATAGAGACCATCTCAATTTACAACCAACCTAGACTCCCTTTGAGCAACAAAATCAGGAGGTTGTTCCATGTCGATGTCCTTCTCTAGAGAACCATGAAGGAAATCATTCTTAATATCCAATCGATGAAGAGACCAATGAGTAAGAATTGATATAATAAAGAAGATACAAGCCATAATCATTTTTGCTATAGGAGAAAAAGCTTCATCATTATCCAAACCATGTATGAGTATATAGCCTTTGACTAACAGTCGACTTCACCATTTGGCCCAACTTCAATGGTGTACACATATGAACAACCAATTATCTTCTACTTAGGTGGCAAAGGAACTAAGTCCCACGTATGCGAGAATATCTAGTTTTACCTAGTTTTACCGAATAACAATTTGTAGGCGAGAATATCCTAGGATGACACATTTGATGGCCCTTGTATAGAGTTTATCCAGATTTGGAGACATGTCATATACAAAACACATAACCAACCAATGACACAAGGAGTAACATGAGATAGATGTTCATTTTGAACATAATGGAATAAAGAATTTTATTATGAAGGCACAAAGAATATATTGTATTGAAAAGAAAAAGCGATTAAGTTAGCATCATCCCATTGATGAATTGATGAATTGTATATTAGCATCAAATAATAAGGTGCTTGTTGTTTTAACTAAGTGTCTCTATTTTTTTTTCTATACTATTCTGCTAAGTTGTACGAGAACAAGTGAATAGATGTAAAATTCTATGAGCTCATAAATAGTTGAAAAATAAAAAAGGAAAAGTATTCTGAAGATATCGATAAGTTCTCTAAATTGATTTTTTATTTCATTCAAGAAAGATATACAAATAGACAAGCTTATAATAATCTTTCATTAAATAAATCAAGTACATATGGAGTATTCATCAATGAAGTAACAATATCAAAACCTGAAATATGTAACACGATTTGGTTCCCGAATGTTAGAGTGAATAAGAAAAACACCCAAATAGAATATCTGCAGAGTATGCTTTACCTTGATTATCGCCCGATGCTTCTATATCAGAAACAAATGCTCCACCTAAAACAAACTCAAATAAAAAAGAACAATTTATAAGAAAAGTGAAAGGACGGTGAGTGGTGTGTGGGGGGTTTAGAGCAAACCCTAGACAAAGAAAAAAATAAACCACTACAACCAACAAAAAATTGGAAAGAATGAAAAAAATAAATCTTGATACATATGAACAGAAAAGGAAGAGGCAACCATAGGCACATGCACACATGGTGTCCTCCATTCTATGAGTGAGGACAAAATAAAAAACCACATGGTCCCCTCCATTCTGAGAGAGAAAAAGGAAATAATGTTGCTTGAATATAGATAAGGCAAAAAGGAGAGGGAGACAAATGATGTAGAGGGAGGGTGGGGAGAGGGGGGTCGACACCTTAGAGGGAGAGGGTAGGGGGAGGGGGAGGAGCCACCATGGAAAAGAAGGACTAAGAATGAGAGAGGAGAGGAGGTCACACATGTCAATAATTTAAAGGCCATGTGTACACACCAAAAAGAAGCCAACGAAAGTGCTGGTGGTGGTGCGATGATGTTGTAGGGACAAGAAAGTGGCATGCAGGCTACACACACTTGACTGAGTCACAAAGATTAGTGGCACTTGAAGTGAGAGAGAACTAGCCTTCACAACCAGTCAAATTGGGCATGGCTCGTAGAGACACTTCAGATTCAGTTGTTGTTGGAGAAAAAGGTGGAGTTCAACAATAATGGGATGGTGGCCAAAGATAGTGGACAGTGGCAGAGACATTTTCTTGCAAGACAATATAGGAAAAGTGGGATCAACCTGTTTTGATACCAACTTGAAAGAGTGTACATATGAGAAAAAGAGCTTGGGAGATCTTAACTTGGATCTCTTACTCAAATTGATACACACACACACACATATATATATATATATATGTATATATATATATATATATATATATATATGTATATATATGTATATATATATATATATATATATATATATATATATATATATATATATATATATATATATATATATATATATATATGTGTGTGTGTGTGTACGTACATACATATATGTATATACGCGCACACACACACACATATATATATACATACATATACATACATATATATATATATATACATATAATGTATGTATATATATATATATACATACATTATATATATATATATATATATATGTATATATATATATATGTATGTATATGTAAATGTATAATAGAAATTCCACCTATACTAGAGATGAGGTCAATTTATAGTA
>Ga0209589_1000659_pt1 | contig 50408 bp, 21 predicted proteins | sample CowpeawhiteBW_FD_187525 | JGI IMG/M metagenome (GOLD analysis project Ga0209589, IMG submission 187525) | Root nodule microbial communities of legume samples collected from California USA - Cow pea white BW (SPAdes) (version 2) | ecosystem: Host-associated > Plants > Roots > Nodule | place: USA...
GACCATAGAGAGAAGCTTGGTCGAAATTCCCATTGTAGGAGACTTCATGGTAGTTGCAAGAAGACTTGTTGACTTTCTAGAAGACTTGTTTTCACTCCAAAGTGTAAAATTCATATCTCTTAACACAAAACTCTATTTGTAAATCCCAACGGTGAAACTAAATACCTATGTCTCTAGAACCGGTCGAACAAATTGGAGCTCCATCCAACGGTTAATAAAACTGGAATCAAATTTTTACTAAAATAACCCAAAACAGGACGTAACTGACGCTAGTTCAAACTGCAAGAATTATTGCTCTAACCACAGACCTCTAAATACAAATCCAAACGGTCAAACTTTAGTACTATGTCTTAATAACTCTGTATAAAATTTTCATCTTGATCCAACGGTTAATAAAGCAGGAATAAAATATTTACTAAGGTAACTCAGAATTGAACAGCAGCTGGAGACCTTACTTTTACACTAAAGTGCGGAAGTAACTGCTCCTTGCATACACCTCCAATTCAAAATCTCACCGTTCATATTGAAGAACTATGTTTTAGGAATGCTCTATAAAAATTTCAGCCTAATCCAATGGTTAATAATGCCTTAATCACAATTTTTCTTAGACAACTCAAAATAAGAAGTAGTTAGCACATAAAGAATCATCATTTACATTGTATAAAGCCCTTTATCAATTTACTTATGAAATCATAAAATTACTTCCTTCTATATATTTAAACAAGAAAGTTAAATATAATTAATATAAAATAGAGGGTGTTACAATTCTCCCACCCTTTTAGAAATTTCGTCCCCGAAATTTATTTAGTTTCAAATAGATGGAGATACTTCTCTTTTATCCTCTTTCATTTAGTGTTTATCATCACCTTAAAAATGTGCTCTAGGACTCCTAAATTCTTAGAATAACTAAATATCATAGGATTAAACTCGAAATCCATTCCATTCAATTCTTACAACTAATCACTAATTTTCTCAATTGATTCAACTCTGCTTTAATTAACTAATTTTCTTTCATCTAACTTCAAAGAGTCAATTTCAATACATCTAAACAAAACTAATTGATTGTCCTTCAAACTTAAGCACATTAATCTTTACAATCTTTAAGAGAATCTAATCTTACACCGATTATCATGATTTCATATATCACCCTATATTCATACTACATAATATTCATTATTTTCTTCTAAAAAAATTCTTAAACACTCCCTATCCATAACTGAACAAATTTGATTTAGAATAATCTCTTGCAATGAACACTTAACGCTCCAAAAATGGTCCAATAATATTCACGATGTCCTCATGTCAAAACAAAATTCATTCGACCTATTTACTCCTTAATCAAAAATCATAAATTTATACCCCATACATACTTCAACTAAAATATTAAATCTTCCATCACAAAAATCTCTAAAAGTCTTCAAACCTCTTAAACTAATTTTCCACCAATCCAACAAACTCAAATGCATTTATTACAAATCACATATTTCCAATATATAATTTTCTTCTTTCAAAGTAAACACAAATGAGTGTCTAATCACCTCCAACACATCAAAGTAATAGTGTTCTTAAAAATTGAAAAACCTTGAAAGAGAAATCTAGAATAGAATAATTGTGCACGACTAATTACTCTAACAAAAAATCTCTAATCAAAATTCCCAAACATCAATTAGAAGTAGTAACCAATTTATTAGAAGGAGCAGATACTATCATATAAAGCATGGATGTGATAGCCAAGTCAAGAATTTTATTTTTCACAACGACTAAAGATATGAATGAATGGATGTCTAACTATATTAACTATGATGCACTTACCTCGAATGAGATTATCCTATGTTGCTACTTCAGCTCCACTCATGACAAAAAGTTTTCCCAAATTCTTTGCTTAGTGCCATTATTGTTTTGTGGTGTATATTTTATTGTTCTTTTCGTATCGTCAGTATTTTGTTGTACAAACCAACAATTTCTAGCAAGATGACATGTCTTTCCATAATAACTGTAAGAGAGAAAAGTTTGATTGTTATCCTTCTTAAAATGTGGTCCTCCACATCGAAAAGCTTTTATGTCCTAGTTACTATTATTGTTGCCATTATGATTTGTGTTTCTCTCCCAACTAGAAAAAAGATCAAGTCTCTGATATGGCTTTTATTGACATAACCTTAATATTTCATGTCAATTCTTGTTGGTCCACCGACTCTTGTATCCACTTCTTCTTCTTCTTTCAAACTAGACTCGTAATTTCTACTATTTTTCCTCAAGAATTCTATTACTAATCTTAGGTAACCCTCATGCACCTCCTGAGCATAGGATATATATATAACTATACGGCCTTAAACAAGCTTCTGGGGGTTGGTACAACAAGTTGGAGTCTTATCTTGCAGCTAATAAATTTCTCAAGTGTCCACAACACAGGCTATTTGTAAAGAAGGAGGGAGGTAAAATCTTAATTGTGTGTTTATGTAGATGATTTGATATACACAAATAGCCATGAGTCTTTATTTCAAGAGTTTAAAACTATGATGATGAATGAGTTTGCCATGACTGACTTAGGCAAAATGAGGTATTTTTTGGGCATCGAGGTTTTCCAAAGCTGTGAAGGAATTTTTATTGGACAGAAAAAATATATCAAAGATGTGCTGGGAAATTTTAACATGTTGGACTGTAATTTGGTGAAAAACCCCATTGTTCTAGGGACTAGGTTGTTAAAAACAGATGAAGGAGCAGAAGTTAACAAAACGATATTCAAGCAACTTGTAGGTAGCCTCATGTATTTGAATGTTACAAGACCATATATTGCACATTATGTTAGCTTGATAAGTCGCTTTATGGAACACCCTAAAGATAGTCATTTCTTGGCAGCAAAGCATATCTTGAGATATTTACAAGGAACTCGAAATCTAAGAATTTTCTACAAAGTTGGTGGAGGAAATGAAGAATTAATTTCTTATATTGATAGTGATTATGCAGAGGATCTTGAAGATAGGAAGAGCACTTCTGGTTATGTTTTCATGTTGGAAGGAGATGTGATTTCTTGGGAATCAAAGAAACAGTTCGTTGTCAGTTTATCGACAACTGAAGCAAAATTCATAGCAGCTGCTTTGTGTGCTTGCCAATGTGTTTGGCTTAGAAGAATTCTAGAACATCTGGAACACTGCCAGGAAGGAGCTACTTACTGTTGTGCGATAATGCCTCTACCATTAAGTTATCCAAAAATCCAGTTTTGCATGGAAAAAGTAAATATATTGACGTGAGATTTCATTTCTTGAGAGATTTATGCAACAATGGTGTTATAATGTTAGATTACTGCAGCACAAAAGAACAACTTGCAAATATAATGACAAAATCACTTAAAGTTGATAGTTTTCAGCATTTGTGAAATGTACCCGACATGCGTGAAGAATCAAAGATAAACTCTTGTAGGTAACATACAATCTAAGGGAGGAAATGTTGACTAGACTTTCTAATTCAGCGGTTATTATTTACTATTTTAAATAAATTGTAATTGTTTTCTTTTATGCATATTTACGTACATTTAGGGATTTTTATTTCAGTGCCATTTGTAAGAACTAAATTTATAAACTTATCTCCTTTTCATCCTGAAATAAGACAGACACATAGATGTAGTACCCTCTGTTTTCCAAATTATTTCTGAGTTAAGAGTAACTGGCAGCTGAAGTCACCAACTACATTGAGTCTTACCTTGTGAGAATTACTGATACGTCATTAGTTTCATACATAAATAAAGCTCATATATGTTATGTTGTTGCTGTATAAGAAATATCAATTGATGTAAATTATGGGGCCTAACAATTAATTACCCCTCAATTGCATCATTATAATAAAGCGCATAAGTGAAGTAATAACTCCATTAATACAATATTCATTCTGATTACAATGACAAAGCACATTATATATTTTTTTTGAGGAATTTGATACCGATCGAACACCAAAATTTTGTTATATAAAACTAGATTTTGTTTTTCTAAAAGAGTTTGCATATATTCTTTTTAAAAGGGTACTTTAAATGTTCTATTATTAATATATTTTTTACCAATAAAAAAATATTAATAATAAAGTGCATCAGTAATTAGTAGGAGTGAACTGAGCACGTTTGTGTTATATGTTATTTGTGTTAATAGTAAGAAATTTTACCTTAACAAAAATTCATTATTTTAATACCGGGAACTAAATTAATAAAAAAAATTATAGAATATAAAGCCAACCAAATATTTATTTAAATATTAAAAATAGAAGTAACTAAAAATATATGTTACCCTAACTTAAATCTTTTTTTCTTTTTTTTATTAACAAAAAATAAATTTAAATTAAAAAGAACATTTAAGAAATATTCTAACCCTTATAAAAAATTAAACCAGTACACATTGATACACTGGCTTAGTAACTCTAACAAAATAAAGATCAATCAAAATCAGAAAATCAAAATGTAAAACAACTTGTGATCCTCAAAAAAGAGAGGGTGACGTGAATTTATAAACTTGTATATATATATATATATATATATATATATATATATATATATATATATATATATATATATATATATATATATATATATCTATATATATATATATATATATATATATATATATATATATATATATATATATATTTTACAATCATAAATAAGATTTTGCTTATAAGTTAACATTAATGGATTATTTAATTACTTTTTTATTATGATTATATTATTCTTTGTTAATAAAAAAATTATTATTTTTATTCAATTTTAATAAAATCTAACATAAACAATTATCATGCTATAAAACTAAAATTTAACTTGATAATATAGATAATTATTCTATACATATATATATATATATATATATATATGAAGGACGCATTTGTGGTAAAAGGCTATATTCCAAGAGTTTTATATCAGAAATATTACTCTTGTTCTGGCTTGTGCTGAACCCGAGAGTCTATTATTGCGAGCACTTGTATTATCATAAACCAAATATGAAAAGTAAAAGATGCTTAGCCACGTATTCGCCTAACAATGCACTTTAAGATGCTATCAAAGCATAATACACCATTAATTAATCATGCCAACAAACTCTCTTTTTGACTTTTTTACAATACAATGAATGACAAATTCGGTTTTTTTTTTTCATAGGCAAATCTGCCTATTTTATTATGAAAGGAAAATGATATTTTAATCTTTTTTTTTTACCCATTTTTAATTTAGTATTTCAATCATTATTAGATCATCTATTTTGATTCTTTTTAATGATGTGATATGATGATCTAATGATAATTGAAGTAGTGGGTTAAAAGTTGGTTAAAAAAGTGGATTAAAGTATTATTGTCCTATTATGAAAATAGACAAATTTTTAAAAAATTACGAAAGTAGGTAAATAGTGTTGTTTCCATACGATTTTTAATGAAGAAATTGTTCATCCTCCTAATATTTTCTTTGATTTTAGATGGTTAAATAGTCAAATGAAGAAATTGTGTTGAATAAACGTTTTTGGACCTAAAATTATGTGGAGATAAGATGTTTTTGCTTTGTAATCGATTACCAAATATGTGTAATCGATTAGACGAACCCAGAATTACAAAATATATATCAGTTATCGATTATAATACATCATAATCGATTACTAATAGATTACTAAGAAAAAACATCTTTTCCCAACACGATTTTAGGTCCAAAATCGTGTATTTCAACACGATTTTTTTATTTGACTGTTTGACCATCTAAAAGAAAACGTAATAGAAATGGACGATTTCTTCATTTAAAAATGTGTGAGGATTTAAAAATGTGTGACGACAACACGATTTGTCTACTTTCATAATTTTTTTAAATTATGCTATTTTCGTAATAAAATAGGCATATTTGCCTACTATGAAAAAAAAACCCTACAAATTCCCATTAGTCCGAATACGTATATATAACTGCACTCAACGCAGATTTTACATAGCAAGCACTAAGAAAATATGGCATACTCTCAACTTCAAAAGGAGGAAACTGAGGTTCATATCAAGGCTTCTGCTGACAAGTTCTATGATGTTTTCTGCAACAAAACATACGTTATTGCCAACATTTTTCCTGAATTGGTGCAATCTGTTGAAATTCAACAAGGTCAATGGGGCACTGACAAATCCGTCATCACCTGGACTTATTTTCACGGTATGTACTCAAACTTCAACTTCAAAATCAAACATTCTCATCTCATACAATTCAAAATTCCTTTAAACATGGTCTCTTGAATGAGGAGAAAGAACCAAATCTGTCAGCTACAAATTCTGCTAGCTACAACGTTAAAATTCATTACCTCATTCCAGAATCAACTTTTAGTCATTCTTACAAAAGTTACTGCAACCTTTAATTTCACCTGGAAGTCAAGACGATTTAAATATAACATCCAACAATATCTTAAATACATAATAATATTAAATAGGTTAAAATACTTTTTTTATCCTAATTTTTTGTCAAGTTTTGTCAAATAAGTCCTAATTTTGGTTGTGTTCAAATAGGTCCTAATTTTCAGCAATTTTGTTCAATTGAGTCTTTTTTTGCTAACACCGTTTAAATCATTAATGGTCATAAACAGTGACCGTCACGTGTCAGACTTTTTTATTTTATTTTTATTGTTTTTGATTCTTTTTAAAAAAATTTAAATGTCCACATATCAACCTAAGAGTGTGTCACATGTCAAAGTCAATGTTTTATGTTCAATTTGGTTCTTATATTTGTTATTTTTGTTTAATTTAGTCATAATTTTGGTTAACATAAACCAAATTGGTCCCTCTCCAGATTAGAACAAAATTTAATTTTTATATTAAAATTTACATTTTTTATTAAATATTTTTATATAATATATTAAAATTCACATCATTATAACTTTGATATAAAAATTAAATTTGGTTCCAATTTGATTCAATGTTAATAAAAACTGGGACTAAATTAAACAAAAATAATAAATATAGGGACCAGATTGAATATAAAACATTGACTTTGACACGTGACACGCTTCTGGGTTGACACGTGGACATTTGAAAAAATTTAAAAAAATATATAAAAAAATAAAAATTCAAAAGAATCACAAAGTGATATGTCACAATTATTGTTCATGACCGTTAATAATTTAAATAGTGTTAACAAAAAAGACCTAATTAAACAAAATTGATAAAAATTAAGACCTATTTGAATACAAAACCAAAATTAGAATTTATTTGACAAAACTTAAAAAAAAAATCGGAAAAAAACATATTTTAACCTATTAAATATATACATAATAATATTGAATATATGATAATCGACAACAATCCAGCGATCAGAATTCAATCGAAACATTTTTAAAATTTTTCTTTGGCGACAAGCGCTGAATTTTCCAGCAAACCTAATTAATTTCCACTGCTACACGTATTCTTGTTTCCTGCTGCAAACCGAACACACCGCTCCACGTTTTTGTGTTAGGCACAGCGAACATACATACCAGATCTCTCCAAAACTCACTACACTGGAACGCATATTAACATAATTACTGCAAACAAAACCTATTAATTCTCTTTTTATATCCTTCATCTTATCATCCTCCACGTCTTTTTATACACAATTAACTCTTTACTCAAGGATTAAGTTACTCCAGGATTAACTTATGTTAGATTCTGTTAAGAATTTAATTGAGTTAAATTTTACTTCGGCTAAAAAAAATAAAAGTGGAGAACTTTAATAATATATAAAAGTGAAACTTTATAAATTTATTATTTTAAATTTTGAATTAAAAGTGATATTAATCCCTTATTTAAATTAGACTCGTGTTATTGATGTTGTGTTTTTCTAATAATTCTATTTTAAAAGATTTATCTAGTTATAATAACTTTGTATCTGGACAAAAAGTTTCAACAATTCCAAGAGATTAAAATACCAAGTAATTGAGTTACTTGCAATTGAATTCTTTTTATTTATTAAATAATTAGTTTGGATGTATCAATCGAAATATTTTAAATTTTAATTTTTTTATTTGGATAAAGCAATTTAATTTTTATTTTTATGACGAACTCAACTTTACCTTTGAGTCTAAAATAATTTAGCTCGACTTTCAATTCAATATAATTCGTCTTGACTTTTGGTTAAAGTCGACCTTTGGTCTGACTCCAAGCCGGTCCAGCTGGAAGGGCTCGAACTTCGACCTGACTTGACCTTTTGTCCGATCGGATAAACTTGACTTTCAACTTAGACAAACTCGACTCAACCTAGACTTGACCTGTGATCCAACTCGACCCGATTCAATTCAATCTTCGACTCGACTAAATCCGACTTGACTTTCGGCCCGAAACGACTCAACCTTCAACTTCTTTAATTTGTCTTTAATCGACCAAACAACTATGGTTTTGAAAGGTTTACGCCTATCAAACTTGACTTTAACACTAATGCACAGTGTTCTCTCAGAGTTCTATGCAAACATATATTACTTCAATGTGAATTTTCTGTGCAATCAATTCAAAATATAGACAACAACAAGCAAAACAACTGACATTATTATATATATCAATAAATTTTCTATCTTTTTAATCATTCTTCGATTATAAAAGAAATGGTTTCACTGTCATGTTCCATTTTGAACAGAGGGAAAAACCAGAGTGGCGAAAGAGATTGTCGAAGACATTGACAAGGAAAAGTATAAGATGAGCTTTAAGGTTATAGAGGGAGATGTGATGGAACATTACAAGAGCTTCAAGTTCATAATGCAAGCTACTCCAAAGGAAAAGGGAGGAAGTGTTGTGAATTGGGCTGTGGAATATGAGAAACAAAAAGACAGCATTCATGACCCTCGTACCATGTTGCAACTTACAGTTGACGAGACCAAAAAGATTGATGAATACTTTACCAACAACCACAACTAAATCAATGTCTCTCTTATGTCCTATGTTGGGAAATAAAAATTGATGCTTTATGGATCATACTTCACCTTTCTTATGCATCAATTATATATGTTGAAAACTTAATAAACCACACCTAAGTGGGTACCTATGTTGTATTATTTGTGTGCTGTGTTCTTGTAACACATATGATATTGAAGTAATTGCATATGACTTATCATATTATCTTCAATTTAAAGTCATACTCTTACCTTTGTATTGTCTTTATAAATTAATAGTAAGCTATATTTTGAACTAGAGATGTCAAAATGGGTTTCAACCCGTGAGCTAATCCGGCTTACCATGTGTTCGAGTCGGGTTGGGTTAAGAAAAATTCAATTTTTTCAAAAGTGGGTTGAACTCAACCCGACTTACTTAATTTACGGGTTAAACGGGTACGACCCGGGTTGAAGGTGGGTTGGCCCACTTAACCCACTAATATTTTTTTACAATTTTTTTTAATTGTTTTAAGAAATTATTCACACTTTCATATTTTTAAATACTAGAATGTTGTTCAATAATATTTGAATACATTGAATGTTTAATTAATTTGATTGTCAAGTTACGTATGTTGATACTTTAATCTTTAACTATAATCTTTATAGTAAATTACTCAAGCAATCGTCTTATAAATATTTTTTTCTAAATTAGCATGACAAAAATGTTTAGTTTGATTTTACTATGATTGTCATCTCATGGGTTACTTAAAAATTTATTTAAATATTTAAATACTAAAGAATAAGTAAATAAATAATTTTTTAAAGTAGGTGGGTAAGTTAACCCACTTAATCCACCAACTCGTAGTGGATTGAGCCGGATTACAAAATTTATGGCTCACCATAAAGTGAGTCGGGTTGAGTTCACTCATTTTCAACCTAACTCATAGTGAGTCAACCCGTGTGAGCCGGGTTGGCTCACTTTGACATGTTTATTTTGAACTTGTAATCACAACTACTAAAATAATGCTTGTAGTTAGAGAAATGAGATTCTTTTTATCCATGTTATTTTCCAAAATTGTAAACTTGTAAGTCTCCGTTACCCTTGTGTAAACAATTTCATAGAAATTCATGTAGTTATCGATGTTGATTATGTTTAAGTATGTAACTTTACAACATATTTATGACTATATCAAGCTTCAATTGTGATTTCCAAATGAATGTTGAGAAGAAGGAGGGTTTGGATAATTTGACAATCTAATTCAACATAAACAAATTGGATTAGAGTTTTTTGGTTTTTCGGTGAGTAGGTTAAACTCAACTCACTTTAATGTAAATTAAACTTCTATTGGTTGGCGACAGGTTTTGTATGTATTAAGCCTGATATACATTTCAATTAGACTATATTTCTTTTATTTAGTTAGGTAGTGGGTTTCTCAAACTATTCTATTGAAAAAATAAAAATTCAAAGTGAACCTTCTTACAATATACCTCTATAAACACTGAAGTTTAGGTTATGTTACATGCCGCATGAATCTAAAGATGAACAAAATATATGAATTAAATTAACCCATCATAAAATTGAAATAAACTATTATAAAAATAAATATACTCTAACGTTGTGTTCTCTTTTAACTAATTTGCATAATGGATGGATTTGGTGAAATGGACGGTGTTCGAATTTGCTAATTTTTGCTAATTTGAGAGTGAGTGCGACAATTAATTTGTGAGATACGTTCAATTTCTCATCTCACCAAAGTTGCGAAGATTTGTGAAGACGAACAGAGAGTTTACTATTCTATCCCTTGTGTATGAGTGTTGTGCGTGGGTGGGATGTGTTAAAGGGTGTTGTGTATGTGAGTTAGTAAATCAATTCCAGTGTGTGGTGTGAGTTAGTGAGGATCGGTTAGTGAATCGATCCATGTATGTGTATGGTTTATATATATATATATATATATTATAAAAAATAATTATAATAATATTAATAATATATTAATTTTAATTACAAGGGTAAAATAGTAATCTTACAATTTTAATTTATTGAATTTTTTTTATCTGTCATATAAATTAAATCACTTACAAACTTTCACAAACTTCATCTCCAAATTCACTCATTTCCACCCTCAAATCTCTTTAAAGAAACACAAAACCATCCACTCAAATCCACCTATATCCATCCAAATTCATCCTCATACTCTCTGTCAAATCCATCTCTTTAAAGAAACACACTCTAAAAGTAGTTTAATATAAATGAAATCTCATGTAATTTTTCATATGAACAAACAAAACTACATTATAGTTTAAATAAATTGAATCATATGAATATTAATGTTGGAAGTCCCACATCGACTAGAGATAAGGTCAATTTACAATATATAAGTGAGGTGCAAACCTCACCTTACAAGACGATTTTGTGGGGGTTGAGTTAGACTTAAAGCTCACTTCTAACATGGTATCATAGCCAAGTTAGAGTCTATCCTAGCGAACTTTCTTGGACATTCTGTTCCACCCGATATAATTATTTACTAAAAAGAACAATTTGCCTCAATGCGAAAGATGAGTAGTTAAGGACACACGAAATGCAAAGGCACTCAAGAAATAAAATTTTCTAAAAATAAAGTCACAAAATTTGCGATCCGGGTTGCGATTTGGGAATTTTCTCTTTTCAAATGCGGATTTAGGTGGAATACGAACTTAAATAAATGCGGACTTAAACATGTGTATACTATGACAATATAAAAATTTGCCAAATCCTTCTTTAATCTTAAGATTTTATAGACAAAGTAGATTCAAAGAAATAAAATTTTGAATAAAATAAAGAAAAAATGTTTATTTTTTATCTATAATTATTTTATCTATTTAGAATTTATCTCTAAATAAAACAGATTTTCTAATTCTTATTTAAAAACTAGAGATCAAACAAAATCCCAATATAATAATATTTAAAAACTAGAAAGAAGGACTTACACATTGAAAATTAAAGTGCATACCATAGTTTTCTTTTCTTCTTCCCTAAAATTTTATTTCATGAGATTAATCCCTATATATAGAGAGGAGGGATAATTTATTGGCAGCATCTTCGTCCTAACCACATTCTCTAAAAGAAAGAAAGTGTTGATATCTCCAAACACTTTGGTTTTATTTGGTTAGAAAGAATAGAAATAAAAGAATAAAGAGTACCTAGATTAAAGAATAAGTGAAAAAAAAAACGATAAAATAATTTTTATTCCTTTGAAATCACTTGATTTTACATTAGGACACATCTTTTAAGGTTTCTTCCATCTTTTTTTCTGATAATTTTTTTCGGATAAAGATAACATTTTGCTCTTCTTTTTTTATCGATTTTTAACCAATCACTTCGATCATTCTTTAATTATTTATTTTTATTTTAATTTTAATGATGTGATGTGATAATTTAAAAGTGATTGAAATGATAAATTAAAAATAAGTCAAAATATAATTATTCTTCAGATAAATAGTCATAAAAAAGTAAATAGATGTGATATGATTTACTAAAAGAGCAAAAATTCTTATTAAGTTTTAAATGGTAAAAATGTAATAATTATATTTTATTGTTAAATTTTATAAAACGTTTTTTCAATAAACTTTAATACTTAAAGGTTAACTAACACTAAATTGTATTTTACAAGAATCGGTGTGACATTAAGTTATACATTTGGAAAATTTGCATTCTTTACACATTGAGAGAATTAGAGTTTGGGAAAATTTAAACTTTCACGAATTTATACACTCTGAACCAAAATGATTTTTTAGTCTTTTTTTGTTCCTTAATTGTTATTATTAAATCACATTTATTGTTTTGAGTAAATCGATTCACACATTATGAGAAATAGAGATAATCATTTTCTCATTAACTAAAAATAAATAGTGTGCCAACAATTTAAAAACTTGCTTTGGAACTTTTAGAAGTTCTCTCATCAATATACAAGTTATTTAAACCATTAGTTTCTACACAAACAACGTTTTTTCTTAAGAAGCCACTCAAAAAGAAGAAGAAAAATAAAACTCGTAATAAGAACTTAGCTTTTATGAAAAACTTACTTTTGATTTAGGTAGCTCCGCACTTAGCCTACAAAATGCGGACCAGACTAATTTGTCTCAAAATACAAGATGAAAAGTCTAGCTCATCATGCATAAATGTAGGAGAACTCATGAGCCGACCCGTTTTTTTTTTTTTTAATTCTTATGATAAAGCTTTAAATATTCAACTAATGGAGAAATTTTAACAAGTTCATAAAATGAAATAAAGACTTTGGAAAGTTAGATATTAATTAATACTTCAACATTTTAATTATATTCATATTCATACTTTAAAATACATAATGTATTCTTCAAATGCACATTTAAAAAATAGATAACACTTTTCTAATTCACTCATACGAGAATTTGGAAGGATCATACAAAAGTCAATAAGGTAAGTAACCAATATACACAAATGCAAGTTTTTTATTTTTTATTTCTTTATGCAAATTATGCGGGTTAGACTTTTGTGGGACAGTGGACTCAATATTTCAACCCACCCCGTTTTTTTGACCGGCTCACATGTTGGGACAAGTCCACATTGCCACCTCTACTATGTTATTTATCTAATGTTTTCTCAACATTACAATATAACAACAAAACAATACATGGATTTTTTTTTATAAATTTAGAGTTTAAAAAAATTCTAAAAACATAAAATTATGAATAAATTATTTAAAATTGTAATATTTATAAAACTTAGACTATTTTTTTTTTAAATTAGACTCTAAAGACTCAAAATTAGACTATTTATAAAACTTGGACAATTTATATCTAAAGTAAAACATGTAATATTTAAACTGACTCGAAATTTTATAAAACTTGTAATATTTATTTAAAATACCAATACGATAATATTATATATTGTATATTGAAGTTTAAAGTGCATATAATTTTTTTTTGGCTTAATTATATTTTAAATAAATTTGGTAACTTTAGTTGTTAATAAATTTTTAATAGTATATTAAATACTCAATAAATTAAAAAATTTCAATTGAATTTTGTTAATTTTTTTTATTAATTTATTGATGTAACTGTTAATTTCTAAACTTATAAATTTAAAACATAATTAAACCTATTTTTATCGTTTTTCGTAGAAAATTATTTCATAATCAATTCCTTTATGCTTTGTGAGTACGTAGGGATCTTTTGTTGGCAGCATCTTCGTCCTAAACCAGCTCTGTAAAGAAAAGAAGATGCCTCGCAAATGGTGCTTCTCTTTATATCACCAAAACTTTGGTTTTATTTGGTAAGAAAGAGAAGAACTAAAACAAAGGTTATCTAAATAAAATTAGAGTTAAGTTTTTAGTTATCTAAATAAAAACACTTCTAAAGAGAATGCTTAAGACAGTGATTAAACTTTGTTTGGATATCATTATAATTTCCATTTGTGTCACCAACTTTTTTTTTTCACAAGTATAAATAGAACTGCATTGTTCACTCATTATGCATACCTTGTAAGGAGTTATAAGGAAACATGGCAAACTCTCAAGTTCAGAAGTTGGAAACTAATGTTTATGTTGCAGTTGCTCCTGAGCGGGTATTTGATGTTTTCTGCAACAAAACATATTCTATTGCCAAAGTGTTTCCCAGCAAGGTACGATCCATTGCCATCAATGAAGGTGAATGGGGCACCGAAGGATCCATCATCTCTTGGAATTATGTACATGGTAAGTTTTATCAACAAAACTCTTTTGCATTTCTACGACATATGTTTAAATTTGGCTTAAATATATATTTGATCTCTATTTTTGTTGTTTTTATTTAATTTGGTCCCCATTTTCGTTTTGTGTTCAATTAAGTTTTATTTTTGTCAAATTTTGGTCAATTTTGTCATTTTCACTAACGGTGTTTAAATATTTAACGTTTTTTGAATAGTACATGTTACGTGTCAGTTCTTGATTTTTTTACTTTTTTAAAAAAAATAATTTTTTTTTAATTTTAAAAAAATTGTCTACGTGTCAAGTCACAATTGTGTCACGTGTCAATGGCAGTGCGAAGTGTCAGTTTGTGATTGTGTTTAAAATTGAGACTAAATTAAACAAAAATAACAAATATAGGAACTGAATTAAACAAAAATAATTAATATCGGAACTAAAATGAACAAAAAGAAATAATACAAACACAAACTTACACATGCCACTAGCATTGACACGTGACACAATTATGACTTGACACGTGGACAATTTTTTTGAAATTATTTTTTTTTTTAAATAAAAAAACTAGAAGTTGACACGTGACATGTATTATTCAAAAACGTTAACTATTTAAATACCGTTAGTCAAAATGACCAAATTGACCAAAATTTGACGAAAATGAGGATCTAATTAAACACAACAAAAATGAGGATCAAATTGAATAAAAACAACAAGAATAGGGATCAAATGTATATTTAAGCCTCCAAATTTTTGAAAGAACTATAAAATATGCATTTTTATAATATTTTTTTGGACATCGGTATTTTGACAATATATTCTTTTACAAGCATATGATACTTTTCTTATTATTATTTACTTTCTCTTTCTTTTCAAAATATAAAAATTAATTTTTGTTAATATTATTTTACCCTTATAAAAGTTATCAAAAGCTCATCAAATAATGTAAGATAATTTTTTTTCCTATTTTTTTTTTTGTGTGTGTTATGAATAAGAACAGATGGAGATAATTGTGTGGCTAAGGAGGTGGTGGGAGATATAGACAGAGAAAAGTACAAGGTAACCTTCAAGGTTATAGAGGGAGATCTGCTGAAAAAATACGACAGCTTCAAGTTTGTGATGCAATTTATTCCAAAGGAAAAGGGATGTGTTACAAAGTTGGTTCTGGAATATGAGAAACAAAACGATGACACTCCTGATCCTCTTACCCTGTTACAATTTGGAAATGAGGTCATCAAAAGAGTTGCTGCTTCTCTTAGCAAGGACAAAATCTAGATCACTATCATGCATCGTATTGCTATCTCATAAATAAAATTGATGTCTTATGGGCTTTGCCTCTTAGTTACATCAATTCTATGTCAAATTATGAATAAAATGTGTGACCTAGACATGGTTTTTATGTTGTGATTCTCTTCTTGCAACTCATGAACAGTGACTGATCTCGACCAAAATTTGTAGGAAGTTAAAATAATATAATAAAAATTTGTATATGTAATATTATTATCACTAATTCAGTAAAAATCAATACATAATAATCTATTGTGACTATGATTATAAAAGAAATTACAAATATTTAAAAAATTGTCTATCGTTTTTTCATATTCTTAATTCATTAATGATTGATTCATATAGTTAAATCTTTCATCTATACTTTTCAATGTAAATAACCATATTATATGTAAAATATTCTTCTTTCATTTCATTAATGTGCATAGATTGATTCAAAAATATTCACAAGCTTTCATTTCATTTATGCGATGAGTAACCATATTATCATGTTTTTATCTTCACCGATATTTCTTTTATCAATTTTAAAAAATGAATTTATTCTTTTATTTTTTTTATCAATATACCTATTTTAAAAAAAGGTTTAAGACTAAAAAATAATTTATCATAATTTAATAAAAAATTAAGAGACATAGTTATTGAAAAAAAACTATGATAATCAAGTCAAAATTAAAATCAACTTTAACAAATCACATAATACATTATTTGTTATTCTATATTCATAAAAAATAATACAAAAAGAATCGTGAGATAAAAATATAATGTTAAAATATTAAATAAATATTTCACTACCGAGTGAGAAAAAAAAATTATCTTTTTCTTTTCTTTAAGAATGAAATATAAGATATGAAAAATGAGGGCATAAAAAAAAAAAATAATTTTCAGTAACAAAATAAAACAAAAAAAAAAACGTGGGAAGAGTACAACTTGTGAGAAACTAATATTCGTAGGCAAAATCAATTAATCTTCTACCCCTTCCTTCGACCCAACAATTGACCGATATTTATATAAAACCTCTTACATTAACATCCTTTAGATCCATATTTTTCAAACAAATTGGGAATGATTAACATACATTTTTCTGTTCGGGGGACTAATACACATAGACACATTTATTTCCACATTAATTTCTAATTACTCTGGCTTTTAATATGGTGTTATTACCAGTGGCGGAGGTTGGAAGGGGCAGGCAGAGCCACGACCCCACCCCCAATTTTTTTTATTTTATTTTGTATTATTTTATATTTAATTTTTTTGAATTATTTGTATTTTTAAAAATTAAATAATATTATATTCAAAATTAATAAAAATTAAATTAAGTATTTTTCATTTATTTTATAAAGTATAATAATAAATAATAAAGTATAAAATCAAATATATAAAGAAAAAAATTATTACGATATTTTTTATTTTCTCTCATATTGTCTTTTGAGTTTTTCATATGTTATATTCTTCTCTCATGCTTATTTTTTTTGTTATCTAAAAAATGTTAAACATAAATTCAATATTTTTATCTCATTTTTTCATATTTTCTCTTCCATTATTAAATAAATAAATAAGATAATTTTATCTTGTCTCACTTGACAGTAAGCTATTTGTTTAACATTTAGTATTATTTTTTATCTCATGACCTTTTTGTGTATTTTTTATTAATATAGAAGAAGAAACAATGTAGTATGTGATTTTTCATAGTCGATTTTTAATTGTAACTTGATTATCATGATTTTTTTTAGTCATTATGTATCTCAACTTTTGATTAGATTATGATAAATTATTTTTTAGTCTTAAACTTATTTTTTAAATAGGTATATTAATAAAAAACAAAAGAATAAATTTATTTTTTAAAATTGATAGAGGAACTATTGGTGAAGATGATAATATGGTTGCGTATCACATAACAATGAAATGAAAACTCGTGAATATTTTTTGAATCAAATACACGTTAACAAAATGGAAGATGAATATTTTGTAGATAATATGGTTATTTACATCGAAAAAAGTTAACTGAAAATTTTAATTATAATTTAATTACCATGAGTTAAAAAATATGAAAAAAGATAGACATTCCTGTAGATATTTGTAATTTCTTTGATAATTATAAAAATACTAGATTATGTATTTATTTTTATTGAATTAGTCACGAATATATTATTTTGGCTCTCTCAAAAATTTTAGTGAAAATCTACCATTGTTTATTACCTTTTATTTCTAGCCTTCGTATTGACAATATATTTTGGTATAGTTTTACTGCCTTGGATATGTGTTTTGTGTATATAATAAATAAGATTGATGACTTTTCTTTCATTACTCTATTACCAATTTATCAGAATCCCAAAAGACAAGAACAAAGAAAATAAAAATATCTTAATATATTTTTTTTATTATATTTTATTTTATATTTTATTATTTATTAATATTAAATGTTATATTTTATTAAAAAAATAAAAAATATTTAATTTAATTTGTATTAAATTTTCGATATATTATTACCTAATTTAGAAAGATATATACAGTTTAAAAAAATTAAAAATATATATAATTCAAAAAGAATTCAAAACACATAATTTATAAAAAAAATTAAAAAGTTCAGAGCCATGAACCATCTGCCCCATGCCCCATAAATCCTCTGCCACTGGTCATGAGTCATGAGATTATAAGTTTATGATGACTTGTGAAATAATATCTTTGAAATTTCCTTTACCTTTGTCATCGGTGTATAATTCTTAAACAAAACACAGATTTATATATATAATAGTGAGAATTATAGAGGTGACTTTGTAGTTTATGTTTTCTATTTGCTTGCCTTTTTATATGGGTTGAAATATGTCCACTATTTGTATATTATATATACTTTTTATGAGTTTATAAAATATAGTTAATTTTCATATAATTTTTAGTGCAATCACTAGTGCAAAATATATATAATAGATCGGTTCTGAAACACATATTAAATCGGTTCCGTAACCGATCTAATATAAAGCTTTGTAATATGTTTAAGAGATAACAGACGTGTACTCACATTCCTTGTCTCAACTTAAATGACTGAAATTCAATCTGCATACAGAACAATGATCAATACAAATTACACCAGAACAGAAAACATCTCCACAAAATTTCAGATTTCCATTCCCAAATCAAAATGAACACTAAAAAGTAAATCATTTCAAAAAATTAAACATTCATCTAAGCATCTCTATATTGTTTCAACAGACCCTTAACCTACCCCAATCAACCCTAATCATCCTTGGAATAAACTCAAATCAAGAAAAAACAAAACAGATCTTATATGAAGAGTATTAGATCAGTTATATGAAGAACCGATTTAAAATTTACATATTAAATCGGTTAAAAATTCAACCGATCTTATATGCTTTCTAGTATTTACAAGTTTGCCACCACATTTTTTTTTAGATCGATTGTTGTATAACTGATTTAATATCCTATTTTAGAATGTCATTTTTGCACTAGTGAATATTTCTCTAAAGTTGTTTCTAAAACATGGACACTAAAATTAATACAAATGCATCTTAAATTAAAATATCCAACCATCAAACTAGCTTAAGCTCACTAATATCATCCAAATCATAATAAAAGTATATTAAATATTTAAATAATAAATTTACATTTTAGGTTTATCTCTATATCAAGAACCAACTATTAGAATATTAGCCTACAAAGTTGAACTATCACTACCCAAAAAGTACCATGATTGACATCAAACCGATCACTTCACCATGTTATTCATTCCATTTTATTGAGTTCTTTATTTATTTATTTATTTTCATTTTCATTTTAAATAGCATCATATATCTCTTGGCCATTTAAGTAGCATAAGTATTTTTATTAAATGCATGAAATTATTTTAGGTTGGCGAAAATTTGCAACTTTTAGATATAGTTCCTTACTGAGTAAAACTATATTGTTTAAACTAAGTAAAAAAATAGGTAATTGTGTAAAGTGAATTAAGAAAAAAAGTTTATCTTGATATAAACTTTTTTAATTGGATGGTCTTAATCTCAGGTTTCCACAAGAAAGTATAAGATTCTTGAAAAGAAAGAAGATGTCATCTATGCTGCTACTGCAACCATTATTTCTTAACATCTAATAATCAACATGTATTGGTATCATATTCCATGAAAATGGTTTCTTTGTTTTTACATTTTTTTAATAATTTTAAGGTTTAATTATTTGGATGGTTGACATTTGATAGATATATGTTTTTTATTTTATTTTAAAAAATTAATTATATCTCAAATTTTGAAAAATATTTCAATTAAATTTCTTTTAAAAAAAAATAAAAATATTAAAAATTAACATGCAACACATAATTAACACGCGTTAGTAATATTATTTAATATTATTTACTCAAAAAAATTAATTGATCGTTATTTTCGAAAATTAGAACATAGTTAATCTCATGTTAGTGAAATAAATTGACACATTTATTAAAATGGAAACTATCGAGTAATTATACATCATCTTTATATATATATATATATATATATATATATATATATATATATATATATATATATATATATATATATATTTACAAGAAAAAAGTTATGGAGATGTGAAAAGAACCGAGTTAGCACAACTTCAAAGATATATTTCCTTCTTTTTCAATTGTTAATTTTTATTAAAAATGTTTTTTCATCGCTATTTTTAAAATTTTAAGATAATATATCTTTCAATTATATAATGAAATAAAGAAAATACAATGCCACATAAATAAAATATAACTTTCATTGTGTACGATCTAGAAAATTTTCGAATTATATACTCTAAAAATAGAAAATGACTTTTGAACGACACAATCATATAGATATTTTCTAAAAATAACTTTTAAAGTATACAATTAAGAAAAGATAAAATGAAAAATAATAAGAGATGTAACAAGAAAGTTGTGCTACACTCAAAATTATTAGCTTTATTAATTAAAAAACACTCAAAACATAATAAGAAAACATGAAAAAATATATTAATACCAGCCAAATTTTAATATTCTAAAATTCCTATTTATGATGCTTAACATATTTTTAACAGATTTAAATATTAGATAATAATATTTTAATTTACTTTTTATTATTCACTTCTAAATAATCATTAAATTATTACGTCATATCATTAAAAAAAATTAAAATAAAAAATGACACTTAAAGTAAACTTCCTTTGCAAGGAAAGCACCCTCCTGACACTTAAAGGTTGCTTTTTCAATACTAAACGGTCAAATCCAAAACACAAAACCCAATGTCTCATCTTTAACATCATTTATTTTGTAGCAGTGAAATATTAATTCAATTCAGTTTCATTTAGAATCATTACTATGAAATGATCAACGGTAGACTCAGCTACAAAATACTTAGGTCTTGAGTAGTTCAAAAAACTTCGATGGCCTAAGATCCTATTCAAATAAATAATGTAAATAATATTTTTTTCAATGTTTCTATTATGTTAATTTTCTATAATTTATTTATATTTTTCAATTACTAAACCTATTTCTCCCAATAAAAGAATTCAAATTTATAAAATTAATAAAAGATAAATTTATATATAGTTTAGCCAACCTTTTACAAAGCAAGTTTATAAATAAATAATTTACTGTTATATTATATATAAATAATTGTATAAACAAATACACACAAACATATTTACATATTGATAATCATATAAAAGTTTACTGACCGTTAAACTTATTTATTTTTAACTTTCGGTCAATTTTGAAATCAATTTTTTAAAATTTTGAACTAATTTAGTTTTTTATATTTTAAAATACGTGAATTTAATCTTTTTAATTAGATTTTATTAAATTTATTTGATGTTTGTATACATTTCAAGATCGTATTTAAATTGTTTATATTATTTGATAATTTTGCTTTAGTGTTAAATTAAATATTATTATAAAATGTGTTTGAAATGCTAAATATTTAATAAAATTTGATTAAAAAAATCAATAATTCGAAAGATAAAGAATTAAATTAATCTAAAAATTTTAAATAAACTAATTTTAAAATTTATTGAAGAGTTAAAAACATATTTTATCCTTATAAATAAACTGGATTTAGACTTTATTCTTATTCGATTATACCTTTTTGTCCTCTATTTCATTTATTAGTTCTTTTGTCCTTTTTACTATCAAAATGATATTTTATTTTATTCAAGTTATATCATTTACGTAAATTTCATCAACGTCACTCAGTTTTTGCTTCAATAGCGATGAAAAAACGAGGAAGTAAAAGAAAAAGAAAGAGAGAAATAAAATGATTTAGATTAGAAAAAAAAAACAAAAAAGTAAGATAAATTCACTTAATATTTTTTTACTTTTACAGTAAATAAACTATAAATATAAATAAATCACACCGAATAATTTTACTTTCTATTATTATTATTATTATTTCTTTTTCAATTTTTTTACTTTCCATTTTATTTATCATCTAAAATAATCAGTAAGTTCACCCTCTCTCTAGTTTGAAAATTTTTCTGTCTTTCACTTTCTACACAACTTTCCCGGCAAAATGGCAAGGAAGCGCAACCAGCGATTGGTTCCCGGCGTTTTGTGGCGCATGTTCCGCCACCGTGCGCGAACCCTCTCAGACACCGTCACATCGTTGCTCCCTCCTCCACCGAAGCTTTGCCGCTGCGACGGACGCGGTTGCCTTGGCTGCACCCTCGACGCCAAGTCCTTTCTCCTCCGACCCGACGATCCTTCCGATTACCGCGAACTCCTCAATGAGTGCTACGTCGTCGTCTCCGAAAACGCACCTTCGCTCTCGTTCTCCGTCTCCCGCTCCGGCTTGTCTCAGGATGAGGTATTAAATAGTAGAATATGAGATCAAAGTCCCAAGTCGAATAGAAATGAGAAAGTTGGAAGTGATGTTATAGTCCTTTATGCGAACTTATTCTAGCTTTTGGTGTTAAATCTGTTCAGTCTCTCTCCTGTGAAAAACTCCTAACAGTTTTCTTTTTAGAAAAGTTTCTCTCTTTTCTGCATATAATCTAGGATGATATAACCTTAACATGTTAAATAGGCATCTTAGAGTACACATTTTAAAGAATCAACAAGTCTGTCCACTGAAGGATGAAAAATAGAAGATAATAACTAACACAAAAACCAGTAAGTTTACCTATTAAAAAACTCCTCCTCTTATAGTAATATGTTCTAATAGTTAAGATACTAGTAACGAACTCAATATATTAAATTCAACAATCAATTGGACAATACTTTCTTTTTCTTTTATATCCTTAACCATTATTGGGAAAATCCATGTTTCAAAAGACTAGCTACACTGCCAAGATAATAATGAACATAAGTGGGGCAAATCTCGCTCTAGTTTTATGGTTTTGAATTTGGTTCAAAACCCATATTATTTGATAATTCATAGTTTATGTAATCCATTATTGTCTACTTATAATATTATTACTGCTCCAACTCCAAAAGTGTTTTGCGTGAGATGGTGTTTTGAAAAAAAGAACCCAAGTCTCACATAAACTTTTGATATAGTGTCACGAGTTACTAATAAATCAGTTTTTTGGAGTTAAATTAGGTAAAAAAGAAAATATAGTTAAAATGAGGAGGCAGGATGCAGGGGGCTATGATGGTTGGGGCAAAGAGGTAGGTATATGTTATAGAGAGAGAGGGGTCTGGGGGAGGAAATATGTCCTTGAGAATTAGACCTAGCTTGGGCAAGGACAGAGGCTTTCCATGATTCATTTCTGCTATATTTAGGTTTCTGATACTCAGATATCTAATTTCATTTCATAGTGAGATTAATACAGTTTTCCATTTCATTCTGAATATTATAGATTATTGTTATCGGTGTTTGGTTTCTGTTTTTAACAGTTTACTTATTGAAAAATGTACGATATGCTTTCCCGCGTGTTGGGTTTGTTTTTTTTTGTGTAGAATCCTCTAGATAATGGTTTATAAATGCTCATTTTGGCTTTCAGATTGTGAAGAGGACCATTGAACAGATGCTGCATCGAAGGGGACCAGCAGTTTCCAATGTGTTGTGCTCTGGTTATGATAGGGTGACAAGTTTCTTCCTTTATGCTGTACAATATTTTAGGTTATTTGTGTTATTTTTTACACTTGGGCATTGTTCTTTTATTGTCTTTGTTGCTTTGCCGATAAAAATGTAAATTTGTCTTTGTTGTTCTTTCTCCATTGTGAGGTATTCATAGTGATGGATTAGATATTTCATGGACTATTGATGCTATGGCGTTCATTCGGTACTACCTAAAGTGATTTATTTTATTAACTAAGGCTGTGTTGATCCTTAGTTCTTCAACTATGATTTTGCACTGCGAGTTGAGTAGCTTTTGTGCTATTGCATGTCTTAAGGTTGCACTCTTGTTGATGTTTTTTGTTTGCGCACTAGGTCTGTTATCTGATTTTGGTTAAATACTGAGTGTTATGATGAAAATTGTCAAAAGGAGGATTATCAAAGCATGCAATAATATAATTCTTTATGAAGACTAATATGATTTAGGGTGTTTGTTTTCCCGTTTGAACTGCATTGAATATTGTTTTCTCACTTTCCAAGACAGAAATGGAGATGGAAGGGAATTCTAGAAGGTGGTTACTGGTTATGCAGATATCTATTATGCCTTTCTTACCTCTCTAACTCAGCTATTATACAAAAAAACATGTATAAGGATTTTAGTGTGTGTATACACATGTCTTGTGCTCTATTATTTTGTTCATGTGCAGATTAAACGTTCAAGCCATATTGTGGAGCTTTTGTCCAGTGCATCTTGGTCTCTTCTTTTAAGCAGGGTATTTGATGATATCAAGATTTTGAATGATCATGTTTAGGTTAACCTAGTTTTTTTTTCTTTATTTTTAACAAAACTTGATAAAAACTTTCATCCATGCAGGTTGGGGATGATTTTATGATTTACCTACTAAGGAATACATCAATATTCTTGCCAGCTTCCCTTGGAAACCACCACCAGGTGGGAGGTCCTCCTATCAGTCGTCTATGTTTTGATATGCTCAAGGGCTCACCGAAGTTTGGCTATCAGACATATCGTAAGTGTCTGTCTATTACCCTATGATTTTTGTTATTACAATAATATGTATGCATTTAGCATGTTTAAATCCACAGTTGGGACCCGTTTACACTAGGTGGAAAACTTACGCCAAATCCCAACCATTAATTTTATCAAATTCGATGGTTTGGATCAGTTCATGGATATGGTTTGAGTCATCATATTTGATAAAATTTAATGGTTGAGATTTGGTGTAAGTCTTCATACTTACATAGCACCTGGTATAAATGGATCCTAACCCTTGAATGCACGTGTTTCTTCAAGCATACTAGGTTTTGTTATTCATTTAGACTTCTAGTACTATGATCAATTTGCTACAATGCTAGACTGTTGATTAATATTTGATACTATGATCTTAAAATTAATTGTCTAGTCATTAAATTCTTAGCAGATTTTAATCTAAATTGCCACATCTGAGAAATCAGTAAACATTGTACTTGATGTATATCAGTAACTGGTAAACTGAGAAATCAATTAACTATCGATGTTTTTGAACCCATGTATTATTATTGTTATCTTGTGTCATCTTTCCTAACAACTTAAGCGTTAGTTTAGAGAAACATGACATATTGTGAATATCTTTTCTCTCTTTACTGTTAGTAAGATGTTGCAATATTGTCTTTTATTTGAACAGGCGAGGAAAAGAGGAAAAGAGCTGATGCTGATGACCTACCAGTAGAGAAACGAAAGTGCCATATTTCTTGCAGTACCAATGGTCCTCTGGGCTTTTCAAGTAACCCTGGCATGACTGATAAGTCTTCAACGCAACTGATCAGGCATCATGGGAGCAGGAATTATGATGTCAGTGTCTCTGAAGTTCCCAAGTTGATAAGAACTGAAACTGTTATAAGGAAGTCGGAATCGGAAGGAAATCAAGGTTCAAATTGTATTAAACCTAAGCTTGGAAAGCGTTCTAGGCCATTTAGCTGGCAGCGGCGGCGTTGCAAAATGCAAAAGCAGTTAACCCTTGAAGAAAATAATCTAAATATACAGCCAGACACCAGCAGCTTAAGTTATCATGCAAAGGTGATTAATTGTTTTGATGAAATATTGTAGAATGCCACATACAAACATATTTCCTAAAATTTTGGTATGTATTTGATTAATTTCTGTATAAAACTTGTATTCTTCATGTACCCCACACTTTTTTTTTACTAGCATCAGTGCAAAATATTGATAATTTTTGTTGTAATAATTTTTATAATTGTATGGATTGATAAGAATGAAGAAAATCTTTATACTATGTTGCTTCTTTTAGATTGTGCAATAGTGATAGTAATTATTTACTCTCGGCAACCATTCAGCCTTTAGAGTAAGTTAAACTTTTGTAGACATTTCATCGTAATTTGATATTGTAGGTGTTAAGATGTTCAACATTGACTAGGAATATGAATATAGTGCTCCTTATGAGACTAGGGAAATATCCTTCGTTTAGCTAATGTTTTAGTTGAGTACTTGAGTTGGCCCAGTTCATTTCTAACTGGAGGAAATAAAATCTAATCTATTTCAATTATAGTTGATATTTTTTTTTATCTTTGGTCTTTGTTGATGGAATCACGTGATATTTTTACGAAGTGCTAGTATGGTTCACATAGTCTGCTACATAATCTAATCTATTTCAATTATATTTGATCTTTTTAACCTTTGGTCTTTACTGTTGATAGAATCGTGTGATATTTTTATGAAGTGCTAGAATAGTTTTAATTGTCTGCTTCCAATAACCATTTGCATCAATAAGTGGTATTGAAAACAGTAATTCTCTGGAGCTAGAATCTGGCTTGTAGCAGTTTGTACTGTGGTTGAAGCCATGAGAAAAAGTAATTAATTACAATGAGAAAACATGCAATAAATGCCCTCAAAGTCAGCATTATCTACCATAGACACAAGGTATTTTTTCTTCAAAATAGAAAAGTTCATCAAGATAGAAGGGAAGCATACAAATTTACCTAAGGTTACAAAGTAACATCATAAAGGGGAAAAGGAATTTGCTTCGGTCATAAGATCTACTATTTTTCCAAGCATATTCTCTATTTTAAAATTCACTGAGCAAAATCTCACAAAAAAACAACGGAAAATAGCCTGCTTGATAAAAACTGTTGATGGACATATCTTCATTTCAAATTCTAGTTACTCTACAGTAAATCCTTTTTCAGAAGAATGCAGAATATAGTTTTGGAATATGTTAATGACGGAGTGTTGAGATGTTGATGGTCGGTTACAACTACGTTACCAAAAATATTAATGCCGAGTTACAAGAGGACCATGGAGTTTATTTCAATCTTCACCAACAGTAATCTATTAGTTCAATGCTGATTTGGCATAACTTATCTTCCAATAATTTTTTATCTTATATTCACATGCTCTTTTCATGTTTAGCTGCAGATGTCATTGCAATGTTCTTGCTGTTTAATCTTGCAATCTCTTCCGGCAGTTCCTAAGAGAACCAATATCCAAAGGCAATCTATTTTTTATAGTCTGGAGCCTTGTCGTTCAGTTCTTCCAAAGAAAAGTATCCTCCATGTTAGAGATATGATTTGATTACATTAAATAGGAAAATATCTTAGCACATTTCTCATTATTAGTTATTGTTTTTGTTTTTTATTACTATATCTCTTCATTATAAATAAGAGTACTCATGTGTACAAGACACACAATTACCAGCATTCCTCTCTATACACCAAAGCAAAGACCTTCAATGTTTCTTGTCCTTCCTGGAATGGGGTTTTTTGGGTTCCCTTCGTCATTGATACTTTCATAATTTATATATGGAACTGCTCTATATTTACCGGCTCGAACGTGAACTGTGTCATGAATTCTTACACAATTACTTGCTCTTCAAGTTCCTTATAGACATTATTTTACCCTAGTATTATAGACATTATTTTACCCTAGTATTATAGACGTTATTTTACCCTGTTATAATATTATCATAACAGCCTATTGTGTTGCTCCTTCTAATTCAAAGATAGTATGCTTTTCCTTCACTGATTATCTTCAGATATTTTATATTCCTTAAAGCCAAATTTGGCTTGTTCGGAGCATCTCATCGGCAATATTTTTGGCTTCTCAGATGTAAATGCCAGTGCTCAGCCAATGCCGTGTTTGCACAGCAATGACTCATGTCTCGTTGACTCTGAATGCCTGTAAGTGCAGGCTGACCCTTTTTATTTCACCACTTTCTTAAATGTGAATGTTATTACACTTTAAATAATTGATAAGGTCCCGTGTTATTGCCCTGTAATATGTGATCATAATATCTTTGAAGTTTATTTTACTCCGCGCTATCCAATTATCTTTCTACTTTGCAACTTGAACTTCAAGATGCTGCAGGCATGATTTAAAACATTCCTACAATTATTTTAGAAATGATTTGATTTCAAGGTTCAACATTTTTCCTAATAAGTTTCTATCAAAGGGTTCTAAAAGTGTAAATGTTGTACCACACTTTGTTATATTTGGGTGTTTTCATGGCTATAAAAGAGGGGACCTCAAACCATTCAGCAGCCTACTTGGGCCCAATTGTTCTCTTTGAGTTCTCATGACCTTTGTGGCCATACCATTCTATTATTGACCGCATGGACAGAACTATCACTAGTGGGTACGATTTATTAGGAGAAGCTTGAAGGGCATAAAATGGCTGAATCACATTGAAGGGAAGGCCTCATGTGAGAGCAATCCAACGTTTAACATAGGATGATGAAGAATTTTAAATTATATCTTGGTTCATTTGTTATGGGAAAGGTTGTCAAACTCTAGAATGTATGTAAAACTTGCGTAGTTTGTGTATTGCAATAGTTTACTTAATATAAAGGACCAAGTCTACATCAGTTGATAAGGAAAGGAAGAAGCCATTCAGCTTTAAGTGGAATGGAAAAAGGACCTTGTTCTAACCTATTTTGATGCTTGTGGTATTGACCTAGATCACTTACCAGTTGCTTTGAAGAAATCGAAAAGGTCTCATGACCATATTTCTAAATTTTCATCCTCTACACATCTTTCCTTTTAGTTCCATGGCTTCATTTCATCTATTGATTTTGTTGGAATCCCATCATTGTACAAGATGCTCTTAAATATGACAATTGGGTTTCAACCATGTATGACTAGATGCAAGCTCTTGATAAAATTGGGATGTGGGGGATTGTTGAGAGGTTTTTATGAAAATAGTTTTTAAAGTTGCTTTGAGGAAATCGAAAAGGTCTCATGACCCTATTTCTAAATTTTCATCCTCTACACATCTTTCCTTTTAGTTCCATGGCTTCATTTCATCTATTGATTTTGTTGGAATCCCATCATTGTACAAGATGCACTTAAATATGACAATTGGGTTTCAACCATGTATGACTAGATGCAAGCTCTTGATAAAATTGGGATGTGGGGGATTGTTGAGATGTTTATATGAAAACAGTTTTTAACTCTAACTCAACCTTGGAAAAACTGACTTGTGTGAGGGGACTTGTTGGAGATCCCACATCAATTAGAGATATGGTCAAATTATAATATATAAGTAGGGTGGAAAGCTCACCTTATTTAGTTGGTTTTGTAAGATTGAGTTAAATTTAAAATTCACTTTCATAAGATGGTATTAGATCCTATTCGAACGAGGTTTGTTAGGTCAGTCGTGTAACTCTTATGTTTGTATGTATGTATATATGCGAGTATGTGTGTTGAAGGAGTGTTAACCTTACCAAGCTAGTTTTGTGAAATTGAATTAAGTTTAAAATCCATTTTTTAAAGGACACTGGAAGTTAAAGGACTAGTGATGTGTTTAGATGAATTTTAAAGTGAGACAACACTCTTTATAGAAACAAAACATCGCTAGTGCCAAGGGATACATCAAGAAGTATGACACTGATGATGAGATTTTGGTATTAGACATATCTTTAGGATATCATGGGATATTTATTTCTCTTTAGGATATTATGTGATATTTGTCTATCCTTTATATATCATGAGATTTTTGTTTCCCTATCGTTTGTTATTTCCTTTTTTAATCATTCATTTTGAAAATGAGATTGTAATTTTATAGTGCACTCAATTAATATATAATAATCATTGTAAATATTACACTTGCTTTATAAAGATTGAAGAAATTACTGTAATCATCACTCTAGGGTAGTGCAGCTCTATATACACACACACACACACACTCACACATATACATATACATTCTCCTGTACTGGTTTAACATAAATCAACTAAAATCATATTCTTTTTTCCTCTCATACTTATTTTATACCTATGACTTGTTTCTCAATATTAGAATTCAAAGTTAATGATGAAAGGTCTAATTTCATATAAGTTGTAATTATTTAAAAAAAAAATTAAGTTCTTCTTTTGCAGGTATCACTCTCTTGTTAAGTGGTTTAAGCATGTCATTCGTAGGACGCAGTGTTGCCAACATACAAAACTCTTAAGTAAGCATTGTGTTTCTCCGTTATTGAACAAAAATACAATTAGAAGACCAAGCTCGGGACTTAAGGTTAGGTTTCTCTCCCTTTTAGATATGTTGGTCAATTCAACAAGTTTCCACTTCCTTGGTGAAGTTATGTATAACTTTACCTAGAGTTATAAGTTGATGTGCATGAGTACTTTTTTATTCGAGTTGATGATTCACACATAACTCTGAATCTCTAAAGTGCTTGGCAGTTTCTAGGTTTTTCCTAATAGTTATAATACTATTACTTTTCTATAATCAAAGAAATATTGTATGTATTTGAAACAAAGTTTTATTGCAGGACAATAAACAATATATTGATTCTTTAGGAGAAATGTCACAATTTGATGAGTTCAAATTATATTGCCCAAAAAATCATGTAATATCTTTTATATGGGCGGTCTCGAGGAGTTTAATTCCTTCAGAATTGTTAGGTGGTCCTTCTACATGGAGAATACTCAGGAAAAATCTTTCAAAGTTTATACACCTCAGAAGATATGAGACATTCCCAGTAAACCTCTCTATGCATAAACTCAAAACATCATTGTTTCCTTTCTTATCAAATAAATATTTCTTAAAGAATAGGAATGATGTTGTGCATATTGTCAAACGCAAGTTGTTGGAGAAGTGGATCTTTTGGTATTTCTCTTATCTGGTTGTACCTTTACTCCAAGCAAATTTTTATATTACCGAGAGTGGGAAAGGGAAACACGATATTTATTATTATCCGAAACCAATTTGGGAAAAGTTGACAACCAACACTATTGATCGCTTCGGAGACGGGAGATATAGTTACCTAAATGATGTGGCTGTACATAACATTCTAAGAGCTAGACCATTTGGGTTTTCAAAGCTCAGACTTCAACCTAAGGAAAAAGGTGTAAGGATGGTGGCAAATTTAAAAGGTTTTTCAACAATGTCATTGCCTTTGTCCAATATAGGAGTACGGAAGTATAGAACTGAAGGAAAGGTAAACCATCAAAAAGTCAATTATAAACGTTATCCATCGGTAAATTCTGTTCTTCGTGATGCTCATATTATTCTCAAGAAAATTCTATTTGAGAAGCCTGGCAATCTAGGTTCTTCGGTGTTTGATTACAATGGTGTTTACAGAAAACTATGCCCATTTTTGGTTGATCAGAAGAGAAAACCAGATATTATATCTAAGTTATTCATCGTTACATCTGATGTGTTCCAAGCATTTGATTCTATTGATCAGAACAACCTTCTTGGCATAGTTAAAGATGTTCTCCTGAAAGATGAATATTTTCTTAAACAATATGACCAAATAGCTTGCACAAAGAAGTCTCTGTGGGTTCAAAAGCAATCTACGATGTTGGATGAAACAAGCAACAATGGTCACACACAATTCACTTCATTTGCATCCTTTCATTCTCGACATTGTGTCTTTGTTAACCAGGTATTATTTTTCATAGACGAAAGTCAACAGGGTGTGTATAATTCTGTTTCAAACATAACTGTATAAATATGATCTTTCTCCTCCTCATATATATCATTTAACATGTGGATTTGGTATTGGAGATGTATATTAATTTAAATTGTGTTTTTCATACCATGTATGTATGCGCATATTTTAGCTGAGAAAGGCAGATAAATTACTCCTGTTTTAAAATGACATTTTGTTTTATTTAATTAACTTCATATACTAGATTTCATGGTCTAGGTATTGGCTTAGACACAAGACCACTTGAAGCATCCTTTTCTATTTAGTTAACATGATGAGTCAATTTGCCTATTTATTTATACATTAGAAAATTGTATAAATTTCTAGTACATAAATATAAATTATTTAACTTGTATATAAAATTTTGTAATAGTGGTCGTCTCACCATTTGCTATTCCATTAAAGTTGTTTTGAGATCAGCTATTTTGTACTGCTATTCAAGATTGATAGCTATGATATTACTAGAAGAGTAGGTCCCTGCCTAAAACTAATTAGACTAAATGCATGTTTGGTGTTGCCTTCTTTTTCTAGGAACCATTCTTTTCTTTAATGCTCTCTCAGGATGCTGCAAGTAAAAATAAGCTAATCCAATTGCGTACTAATAAGCAATAGCCCTATTATCTTTTAATGCTCCCCATTCAAACCATATTTAAAAATCAAAGAATACCACAACTTAGTCAGCTAGTACTTCCTGCAAATTTATGGAAGCATGCTTAGTAAATAGTTCCTTATTTCCCCAAAATACTGTTGCATATCATACCCCACATTAATGACCTTTAGCCCAGTGTAGGAAATTTTACTAGTGTTGACAGTCTTTTGTCAAAGTCTCAGCAGGAAATACAGTTTTGGAGAAAAAAAATTATAAACACCAATGCACTTGGGGTACCCAAACTAAAAAGCTAATTGTTAAAGGGGGAGAACCAAAAGAAACAAGACCTGGAACTACTAGAAAGGAGAGAGCAGACAAACAATTCTCATTCCCTCCCAAGAATGATAACTCAAATTTCTCATAGATTTTAATTATAGTGCAATCTCATGCATTTTTTTTCATGTCTTTAGTTTGCCTTTTCTTTAGACTTTGGTACTCTTGTCCAAATCTAGCGAAACATTATCATTAAGTGTCTATTGTTCTAATTTTTACTCATCTATCATTGAGAACAATAAGAGGGATTGAGATGTTTGTGGGTTAATTTAATTGTGTTTCAGGAATATTAAACGTATATGGTTGATATAAATATGGGCTAAGCCGGCCTAGTTGTCAAACTGTACATATTGCTCAAGCTTTAATGTATTTGTATTGCTTTACTTTTAAAGAAATTGTGTTAAATTCTCAAAGTACATGATTATTTATGCCCCACGAAATACTTAAAACATTCCTTTACTATAACTAATTTAAACTATGTTATATCAGGAACGATGTAAGCTTGTGAAAAAGAAAGATCTGCTCTCATATCTTACAGAGCATGTGAAGCACAATGTGTTGCAGTTTGATGGCAAATTTTACTTGCAAAATGTTGGTATTCCCCAAGGAGGAGTTTTGTCATCTTTGCTTTGTTCCATGTATTATGGACATTTAGAGAAATGTCTAATATTTCCATTTCTTGAAAAGACTCTTGAATCTGGTTGCTGCAAGGAGAATAATGATGAGCAAACCAGCAGTCATGATAAAGTCTCATCTTCCTCTTACATGCTAATGCGTTTTCTTGATGATTTCCTTTTCATATCAACCTCTAAAAAGCAGGCAGATAGCTTTTTCTCCAGGCTACAAAGAGGGTTTCGTGGTTACAATTGCTACATGAATGAGAAAAAGTTTGGTGCGAACTTTGATGTAGAATCGATATCAGGTTCCTCATTGAACAGGGTTTATGTGGGTGAAGATGGTGCTACATCATTTCTTCGATGGAGTGGTCTTCTTATCAATTGCTCCACTATGGAAATTCAGGCTGACTACACTAAGTTAATATTCACTCAAAGCTTTTTGATAGATCTTATTGTCATAATTAGCATTTTTGATAGATAGACATCTGACTCTATGTTTATTTATCATTAATGTTAGTGTGTGGAGTTTCAAATTGTGATAAGATTGAGTTCTATTACAAAATTACATAAACAGATACCAAAATAATTTTTCAGTTGATGGAAGAAGACATGTAGCAAATAACTATATACATCTTTTTTATTTCTACAGAAATGTGTTGAGATGTTTATTACTTATACTGTTAAACATGTTTTGGTTCTTTCCTTGAAATAAGTAGTTCCATGTGTTTGCCTAACAGGTACTTGGGTAACCATTTAAGCTCTACACTTACTGTTCGGTGGCAAGGTAAACCAGGCATTAATCTTAAGGAGAAGCTGTGTCTCTATCTAAGACCTAAATGCTACCCGATATTCTTTGATTCGAAAATAAATTCAGCAGCTGTTGTCAGATTAAATGTCTTTCAAGCATTTTTGTTGTGTGCAATGAAATTTCATTGTTATATTCGGGATCTATCATTCGTCTGCAAACTTCCCAAACGATATTGTTCAAACATTATTCAGAGATCTTTGAGGTATGAAAGTAATACGATGATCTTACCTGACTACCTTTTCTCATTTTGGTTTGATTGACTTTTTCACTTTTCAGAATCAATAAAACATATTATGTAGTTTTCTTTCTGAAGTCTCTAACCCTTTTTCTATCATCAAACTAATGCTCTACAGGAGTTCTCAATCAAATGATTTTGTATTTCTTTCTGAATACTTAAACTCTATGAAGTACAACATCATTAATCAATTATGCTTTCTTTCATGATCAACTGCCAGATATATGCATGTGCTGATAAAGAGAAGGATGCACACCGTGAGACTTAATTCAGATGTAGAGCCGATTCTGGAGTTGGAGAAGGAAGAAGTGGAATGGCTTGGATTTCATGCTTTCATACAAGTACTCAAGAGAAAGGAATCACGTCATAAGGAGTTGCTGGCTATTTTGAGGTCAAGGTTGTTATCACATACAATGTCTGGGAGGGAGTCACCTGAACTTAAATATGCAATTGATACCAAAAACTCCTCTTTGCTTTGGAAGATCAAGTATTAGCTCTTAAAGGTTAGTTTCAATAATTACAGTAATTCAGTGTTGAAATTTTTTATTTGAAGTTCCATTGATGAACCCTAATCAAAACACCGCCTTTAGTTTGGATAAACTTATTAAATCAGGTATACAAGAATGTAACTAACCATTATTATGGTCATACTCACACAGTCGAACCAGTTGAGTTCAACCTGTCTGGAACTTCATTTTTTTCTTCTATGAATAATATTTCAAACTTTTAAATACATAAATACACAATCTGAAATCTCCTTATTTTTTAATTTAATTTTGTGTTTAAGTTTAAAAAAATATATACATATATTTACGTAACCAATATTATAACCTGGCCTAAATTTTATTGGTTTGTTTCAAGCTAGTTTAGTTTATATTATTGAGAAACCTAACCCAATTTGACCTGACCACAGTAAATTGGTTCGAGTAATCTTCCCCTTTACTCAGGTAATATAGCCTACTTCTACTATAGCCTGGCATTGGGGGATAATGCAACGTTTTTCATTTGGTGTCCCTATTCAAAAATAAATTTCATTAATTATGCAAAAAAAAAATATTGCAAAACTGAGTAACTTGTCTAAACTTGTATCTTTTTGCATGGAAAATGTGCATTTTAAACAAATTGCTAGTATTTAGACGAAGTTAAACACTTTGGCAGCAAATTTTCAACATAATTAGTGACTAAAGTTTAAAGTGGAAAGAAAAAAAAAAAATTACATGCTGATAATTGTTACTTTTTAAAATGCCCTTCCTTGCAGGTGAGAGATAATCCGTCATGATAGGGCCACAAGTTGCCTCAGGAATGCTCATTCTTTCCATTTTTTGGGTACAGTTACACAATGTTTCTATTATATTTTCATCCTTGCTTGCTGTGCAAATAGTAAACAAGGAACACAACTTGTACAAATTATAACAAGAAATATCTATATATTCAAATGAAAATTAGAAAGGTTAGATGATGAATGCTCGAGCCTATGAACTTGTTCTAGAGAATTTTATTTATTTTTTAAATAAAAGCTTTTATTAACACTTTCACTGTGTATATCCAAACATAATCTTAGTGAAACATAATAGATGTAACTTTTTATTGGGAAAAAAAATGAGAAACCAATAGTTTTTTGAATTAGATCTTGAACTTTTTTTAGCTTCCTGTTACATTTCGACATAAAAAATAAATGTAAACAAGTTTTAAGAAGGTTAATTTTCCAAGGAAAAGTGTGTTTTGCATTTACAATAGTTACATAAACTTGAATTTTGCATCCAAATAATTAATATTGATAGATTGGTCGTGATATCTTGCACCAAACTTAACTCTTATTTATAACGTAACTGCGGTGTTACCACGCGCACAGAGGATAGCCATAACAATGCACAACAGATTTGGGACTATTTCTTCCCACTTTCGTACTCTTAAAAATATCAAGTACTCTTGTTACAATATATCCAAAATATACCGTAACAGAATAAAATTCCCTTAAATTTAGATAATTTGGAACAATATTTTAGATTCTATAATGCAAAATACAACTGTATAATCTTAGATTCTGTAAATTTAAATTAGAATATAATTTGAAGTTACATAAATATGATTATTCTAAATTACGTGATTTATACTTATTCTAAATAAATAGTACTAAATATAGTTATTTTGAATCATGTGATCTAAAATATTTTATACAATTTTAAAATCTATAATTTAGCAAAGTTTCAGATGATATATTCAAGTCTTCTCTTTTTTTAGCAATCAGGTTGGTTTAATCTTTGCGCAAATTTTAACAAGGTAAGCCGTCATTAATTAAAACTATAGTACCCTACGAACTTTTGCACATAACAATTTCAAATTGATGAATACTTAATGTTTCGATTTATGCAAAACTAAAATCATGAAATCTTAGATGTTAGTTTGATACTTACTCATAGTACCCATCTACATACAGACTTGACTTCCTTTTGTATTATTAGGACGCAACAACTTCAGATTATGACAGGCAACACCCACTAATAAAAACCTCTTAAAAATTCCAAATCAAAATATATTCGGTTACACTGAGATTGCGACTAGGAATAACAAGAAGTTGGAAAGAGGTAGCTTTTATTTGCAAAATGATGGCATTCCATCGCATAAAAATCTGTATCCACACAATTTATAATGAACAAGAATGTAAGTTAAAGCATGACAACACACTAAATGTTGTCTTTCAGATGTTGGCAACGGATACGGGCTCTCGGAGGATCCTCTCCATCTGTTGTGCCCTCGTCTTAATAGACATGTCAAAGACCTTCTGGCTAAATTCCAGCACAAGACCACCAAGTATGCTTGGATCAATCTGAATAATCAAAAGGAAAAAAAAAATCCAAAATTAACAACTTGAATTCAGGAGACGCACGCACATGATCTCAGGTGGAAAAAATTTCATACTAGTACCTTCTGTTCAAGATGAACCTTTGCTCCAGAACCTATTATTTCTTGAAGAGTCTCCTTCAAAGCCTTTTCCTCTTCAGGGGGGAGAGCCTGGCATAAAAATATAGTTAGGTAAGGAAATAACTAATCACACTGTTGTTCAGCGACATAACTTCATATCACATATCCAACTAAGCATCCAAAAGCCAATCTTAATATAATTTTACAAAAACACCAACATACCAACTACCAAAATTAGTATGAGCCTTTAGACAGCTTACAGCAGAAATTACTAACCAATAAAACAGCATTCATCTGTAGGTGTAGGGCATGCTAATATACTAGCTCTTGTTCAGAATTAGATATTCAATACGCTACAATTTTAGTATGTAAAAGTACTCTAAAAGGTATAACACTACTTACAACAACGGTGGTTACAGTCGCTTTCACTTCTCCCTTGTATGCCATTGCCAACTCCCTAAACCTCTTTGCAATGGTGTCTATGTTTTTAAGCCTTCCATTCTCAGCAACAATAACTTCACAACCAAAAAATAATAATCAATGAACAATGGTATATAAAAAAAATGTAGCTTGCATCTAATTTAGTTCAATATAAATGAGACAGTTTGAAGTGCTACAAAAGTGGCACCAAAGTAACTAGTAGTCTCCCAAGACAAGAGTTCCAACAAATACCATGACATGTAGCCTTGAAGACTAACACTATTGTAACATGTATTTTAAGTTTCAACCAAAATGCAAACAACCTTTTTTAATATTGCACAGTTTTTTATTTTATTAGTAATCTATTGTTCAGATTTATACATACTTTTTTTTAGTTATTTTATGATTTATTAAGAAATTGAGATATAGATCATTTTTACATAGTATAAAGGTGGATGTGACCAAATTGATCAAGGCAGTGGATGGTGAATCGACCATGCGAGAGTTCAATTCCTGTTGTTTGCCCATCTCTATCTATATTATATTTAAATATTGATACATGCAAGAACCCTGATAACACAGCCACATCACAAGGAAGGGTAGGGCACAATAAGAGAGCAGAAACACCATTATTACTTGGGAAAGGGTTGTGCAGAGACATTAAAGCACAAAATATGCAAAAATTGGGCTATTATTGCACACCACTTGAATGATATGGCACCTTGGAGGAACAATCCAGATCATTCAACCTATGTCTGCAACCCATCTTAACACTGACAGGAGGAAAATCATGTATCATCAAACAAGTTGACATAATATTTTGACAGTAATGGCTGTCATACTTAACCAGAGACGGAGAAAGAAATTGTTATATTTCAGACCTTTTCTTTTTGTGTAACACTCCCAAAGGCATCCGTCTTAATAGTATTATTCTAGATAAACTGGTATAATTAGCATCAAGTCAGCTAAGTAGAACAGGTTCAGCTTGAGCGTCAGGAAAGTGACCTAAGATTAGTATCTATACTAGGAGAAATACAGTGTGAATAAGAAAGGAGCACATTACTAAATTCTTTTATGTTTTCCTTACTGTTTTGACATGATTACCATGACCCAAAAAGGGTGACGGCTAGCTCTAGAGGGGTTAACGAAGGTGAGGGGTATCTGGGCGTTCCTGTTGTTTTATACTTTTTAAGCTAAGGATTTATTAGGCAGAGTATTTATTCTCTGAAGCACTTGCTCTGTGAGAGGAGGTTATAGTCTTGCCGTAATCCTCCCCAATTCCATCTGTCAGTGATTAAATATTAGTATTTCAAAAACTAGAAAGTATGTTTCAATGTTTTATAACTCACATGCAGACAAAGCTAAGTAGAAAGAGATCTCGGAATTCTGGTGATTCACACTTAAACTGTCAGTTAACAGTAAATTTAATATGACTGGAATAAACATTGGAGACAATTGGGTGATAAGGAGCTACATTTTAAGTATAATTTCCAATCAAGGGATGCAAATATAAATTCCACGGAAAGATGTGAGTGCTTAACAATAAGCTGAGATAGTTTCCACAGTAACATGAGAATGATTTCTAATGTAACAATAGTACAAAGAGAGCCGAGTTGCCCACAAAAATTAGCTTACACTCGCATAACATGTCCAAATATAGATATATAGATCAACGGGAGAGAAAATTTACGTTGAATAGCTAAAATATATTAAAAAGAAAATATGTGCAATGGTATGTGCATGTGAAGAGACAATATATAAGAGAAAAAACTATTACTTCTTTCAGGATTAATGCTCTACGGTCAAAACGAAATTCACACGTTTCATGCCAACTAGAGGTTTGAAGACTTATCTTACCGAGGAAGTTCTTCGTCACGTCTGAAAACTTAGCTTCTCCACAAACCTCCTGGATGACTTTTACTCTAACATCCTTAGCCACAGACAAATCCTTTATAAACTGTGAAAATTTGGAACTACCCTTTACTGCCTCAACAAATTGCAGAAGCTCAGACTCGACCTTTTCGATTGCATTAGCTTTGACAGATGCAATGTACAAAGCAGAGGCATAGTTTCCTGAACCTCCAAACAAGGCCAAAGGAACCTAAAAAGCAACAGAGGAGAAAAAAATAAAGGAAAAACGGGATCAAACCATGCAAAACAATAATAACAACCCCAACAGGGGAGAGAAACTTTGTACATACATTCAACCAGCACTATCTGAATACATGATAAAAGAGAAGATTATTTTGGCTACCCAAATGTATCTCCTTCAAGGAAATCCCGATCGACACACTAAATATAAAATATCACAACAGGGATGAAAAAATGTTTCGCGGCACTGTGAAGGACTATCCCCTTCTACTAAATATAACCACTCCTTTCAACAAACTATATTTAGCCGAAAATACATCGACGCACACAGTTTTCCACGCATATTCTTTTCATCAATGAATCACATACAATAAATCACAATCCAAGACCAATGAATTCGATTACTACCTTAACTTTATTGTCCTTTTCTCCGGGCACGTTAGCATAATTTCTGGAGGCCTGCACAAGAACAGGATGAAACAAGAGCAAGTTATGAATCAAAATATAAAAATGCAGAACAATAAGAAATCGCAGATTCAAAAAATTTCAAAACGAATTGAGGGCACGGAAATGAAACTAGAGGAAAAATTTGAGATTGTTCCGTTTATGATTCTTACGAGGGAAACGGAAGGGGCAACGAGAGATCGTTGGAGATTGGAACGGTGGGAAGTGAGGGAGATGGATTTGTTGAAGAGGGAGATTCCCGATCTGACGCGGTTGCAGAGTGCCATCACTGAAAAAACCCTAATTTTGTCGAGTTTCAGTGAGCGAGTTTGGTTCTGTAGTTTGGGAGAGAAACAGAGGCAAAGAGGAACTGAATCTGAATAGGGCTAATGAAGACTCAGTAAGTAGTAAATTTTAACCATTTTTTTTTTTTTTTATTTTCTTTTCTTTTTTACACCTTCTTCGTTTTACTTTTAATGGATTAAAAAACATTACATCAATTTATGCATTTCATTAATTTTCGTAATTGTTTAAAAATACTACATTGAGTTTTTCAACCAATATATAGGTTACTTTAAATAGTAAAAAGTCTATTAATTAATAGTTATTATTAATTTAAATATCACAGTAGAAACTACAGTAGTGTTGTTTTTGTGTTTGGGTAGGTTTTCTTGTTAGTTAATTTTTGGGTGTTGGTGATTCTTTGTTAATATTATTTCTTGAAAGTTTGTTTTATTATATTAATAATTTGTAATTTTTATCTATTGAGAATAGATACTACTCCTTAAAAGAAATGCATTAGGTTTCATTTATAGTTTTTAGATTGGGAAGCAAAATAGCAAAATTTAGTGTAAGAGAAAACTGGAAGTGTTTCACATATATATATTTAAATATAAAAAACACAATTTCAAAAAAATGAAAAAATATATTGAAAAATAAAATAGGTTTACAATATAAAAAAAATATTGTAAATAGTATTTTTAAGATATTGCGTGCATCCTTATTTAAATGTACCGTGTCAATTATATTTTTTTAAAAAGTAATTGAAAAGCTTAATTATAATAATTTATTAATTAATTTTTAAATAATTTCATATCAGAATTGATGTATTTACATATATTAAATGTCAAGGGAAAAAATAAAAATAAAGCATAGAATATGAATTTAAATTTATAGTATATGTTGTCGCTACTTTATGGTAAGACGAAAAACAAAAGTTTAGAAATGATGAAGTTGTAATCAATATTTACTAAAAAGACAATAAAGAAATCAATTAAAAAAAATATTACCAAAATAACAGTGTAAATGAAGGGGAAAAAAGTAAAATATTCAAAAGAAAAATTGAAACTGAAAAATTATTGTTTATTGATGTAAAAGTTGAAAAATTATTTTATTTCAATTGATTAGATATGTAATTTGATTTGATTATAAGTTATAAGTTGTTTGGTTTGATGTACAAATTTGGAATTGAAACATGAGACTTTGAGTAGTATTATATTGATTTTCTTTAACGCCTTCATTTTGTTGGGTTAGTACAGACACAATTAGTTTTTTTTATGTAAGTACTTAAAAAACAACTTAAGTAAAATGATTGTACTAATTAACGTGTCGGAAATTATGATTCTAGTTAAAATAAAGCTTCTAAATATAATGGGTTAAACTACAAATAGGTATTTTTCTTAGAAATTTTATAGAATCGATCATCTTCCTCTAAAAAATATTTTCTCTAAACTTTCTTACCCCTCTCTCTGTGATATTTTTCTTGTTTTTAATCTATTTTACAATCATGAACCTTAACTCTGATCTTTATGATGAGTTTTATGCCACCACCCAATCAAAGAGTCAATTAGAGTAACTTACAGTTTTGTTATCTTTTTAGGTTTTGAGACCTAAGATTGCATGTGGTTCTAAAGTCATGCATATAACTAAAGGTTGCTTTTGGTGACTCTTTGTTGTTCTCTGATCTTAATGGTGGGCTTAAAATTCTAATCAAGGTTTTTGTTGTTTGTCTAAGAGATCTTGTATGTTTTAATCTTATAGACAATCCTTGTTTGAGGAAAATATTTTTGGCTAAGATTAGGGAAGCTAATTTTAGCTCTTTCATGCTTAATTTTGTTTTTAATTTTCTTTTGTGCAATGAAGTGTTGTTTTATAACCTATAATGTGTTGTTTCTTTGAATTGAGTGGTTGGGTTGCATAAAACATGTTGAAGGTGAAATTTGTTAAATTAGTGTATTTTGACAGCTGAAATTTATGGAAATGTCTAAGATCCAAAGGTGGAAAAATATGGAAGGTTTGAGGTTAAAGTTGAGAAGGGTAAAGACCCTATAATGTATAAGGAAGACCAGTATCTGGTATTGAAGGCTTAGATGAAGTAGAGCTTAGATGATGTTTCCTAATTCAAAGAAGTTTGAGTAAGTGATTACACGTTAGGGGTATGAGAGTGAAAACTTGATTGTATTTTTAAAAATGGAAAAGGGTTAACAAATATTAAAAAAAATATTTTTGTCTTATAATTGTATGCATAAAGTATTTGATTGTCATGCATATAAAATCACATCTTGAATTTATATAATATGCTTGTTGGCGTGGTGTATGATTATCAACCCAAATTCATAATTGACATTCTTATATTAAAACATATTTTTCCTAATTGTTAATTATTTTCCTTTTATATTAATATCATATTAGTTTTATTTTCAACATCATGGCAGGTGGTAGAAAGGCAAAACACATAGTCCATTATTTTTAAGTTTTAAATTTCATTTGTAATATAACACTATTTTATTAAAATTTTATAATAAATTATATAAAATCATAGTCCATTATAATAACTTTTATTAAAATTATATATGTTATATTCTTTAGTTAAAATTTCAAAAAAATTAATTTAATATAAGCTCGGTATCTAAAACTCCAACCAAATTTAATATAAATTTTATTATGCTGATTCGTGAATTTGATCCAAATCCGATCTACCTATTTACGTATCTAAGTCATCATCACTAAAATCAACTTAAGATGAAAACTGGAAAAAATATTAAGTTACACCTAAATTTAGAGACCATCCATTTAAGAGACAAAAAAAAAATTAACAAAAATTAATATTTTGATATACCTATATTTTCATATTATTTAAGAGTTAATAAATTCTTCAAAAATAATTTTTAAGAATAAAATGGTAAAACAAATCCAAACAGATAATAATTTACACAGATAAAAATGATCCTATCGATTAACGAGCCAGTATATAAATTCCTTATTTCTCTTCACTCTGGATTTAGGTTTCTGAGAAGTTTCACACTTTTTTTCCAACTTTTCACAGCTTTGATCTCTCTTTTTCCTACATAAATCTCCCAAATTTGAATACCCTTTTTCATTCTGCGATCAAAGTTTTAAACTTTTGCTTTGTTTCGATTGATGTTATCCCTGTGTGAGTGGTGGAGGGTGTGGCAGAATTGGAAGGAAGAAAGAAACGAAGAACTATGTCGTCTCTGTTCTTCTCGGTGGGTTTCTCAGCTATTCCTCTGATCCTATTTATTCCACCCATCAGAATCTTAAACCTCTTTGTAGAAACCATGGAAGACATGGCAAGAGAGTTAAGAATCTACACCAACAGGGTTTACCCTCTTCTTCATGTAGCTTGCACAAGGCTTATCAGTTGCATACTCTGCAGGTAGATTCTCACAGTTTTTTGTGTTCTTCCTCTCATCACTCTTAAGTGTAATAGAAAACATAGCAGAGAATCTAATTTGGCCTTCAAGCAGATCTAATTGTAAAAGTTTCATTTTTGTTTTCAATCCTGTGTATCTTCACTCAGTTGCTCTTGATTTCTTCATCGAGGAGTTGTTTCAATCTTTTTGATTACCATTATTGCAATATTTTGGTTTTTGGATGCTAAATTGTGATCCCCTTTTGTGTTTTTGAGTGTGTGAAATTGGGGTATGATACACATTAATTCACCCAATTTTCACTCAACACCAATAAAATATCACTTTTATTTTAAAATATAAAAAGAATTTATGGTGAATTAAATAAAAAACTAGTTGATGTTGGAAAGGTAGAGAAAATATTATGCTTTTTGCTTCATCTTCATCCATATATGTGTTCAGTTTCAGAGATTTGGTGGTGTGAAAGGGAGATGGGTATTTTTTATGTTATTAATATTTGGAAAATGTAATAAACTTACTTCCATTTAGAGTTAATAGGTTTAATTAGGTACAAAAAGAAATATTTAATGCTATTAATGTCTTTTTTAATTTTTTTTCTGTTAGAGTTCCTATGGATCCTTTAGAATTTCTACCGTTTATTCTTATCTATTATTTTATGTTTTGTAGGTAATAAAAAATATATAACTTATATTGTATACTGTTTTTTTTTTAATTTAAATACTTCTCTGGTTTATTTACTTATTTTATTTTATTTTTTAGTTAACATAAGTTGTAACTTGTAACCATATGTTTCTTTTAATTAAAAAGATGGTTTAGTAAGTGATACCATTTTGGATATGAAATAAATTAGAGGTTTTATGAAGTGACACTATTGTAGACATGGGACAAATTACGGTTTTTTTAACTTGAGTTAATTAATTTTTTTTTTGATTAAAATGTCATTCTAAATAAATATTAAAAACTAGTTGTATTGTTTCGGACTCAATTCAATTTAATATATTTATTAACCAAAGTAAACAAACGATTTTTCATGACAAAAATATTAAACATTTTATGATGAAAAATTCGCAAGTCTTTGCTATTATTCTTTTTCTATATAATAGTTAGAAACCACAATGCAAATTTGCTATCGGTATAAATATTTAATCAAATAATTAAATAACATTTAAGAGTATACTGTATTTAAATATACCGTTGCTAATTAATTTTAAACATATGATATTATATTTAAATATAATAAATGTAACAAGTAATTTGATCCGTTTTTTTTTTCAATTTAAAATCTAAATCAAAACATTAGAAAAAATAGTTTTTTATTGATTTTCAGTTTTGATTCATTTTTAACACTCTTATATTAAACAATATTTATTCGAAGTCCCTAACAATATTAATCAATGTTTCCAACTGGGAATTGTTAAAACAACTTGTCTTATTTATTTTATTTCCTAACCGTATTAATACAACCAGCATACACACGCAAAATAAAGTAAAATATATAAAAAAAAAAAAAAAAAAAAAAAAAATAAAAAAAAAAAAAAAAAAAATAGAGAATAATCGTTAATAATTAGAGAATAAAAACATAGACATACACAAATTTTTTTAAATAATTATATTTTAAAAGATAAAATTAATATTTTAATATTACAACTGTTATCTTTATATATTTATTTATATATATTGTTATAGTCGTTATAATTATTAATTTTTCAAATAGTTCCTAACATTAAAGATATTGCCTCAAACATGCACCAATTCTTATCAAAATAATTTCTAACGTTGAAGATAATAAATTAAATAAAATAATTATAAATTAATAAAAAAAATAGTATCTCGAGATAAATTAAGTATAAATTAATAAACAATATTAGTAATTGAAGATCTCCTTACTTTTAATTTTGATTATATGCTTAAATAATGAAGTGTAAAATATAATATTTACAAATAGAAGATCTCCTTATTAAATTTCTTGTTTATGCAAGTAATGTGCCTTAACATATACAAGCGTTTATTTATGCTACTTTTCTAATAAGCTTTTGTTTGTATATAAGAACATTATTATATGTTTATTTTCCACTAAACAATGATATTTTGAAAACTTTTTCTTGAAATCAAGATAGCATTTTTTAAGTGGTTTTAGAATATAAAGAAATAAAAAAAATAGAAAAAAGAATAAAAGACACTTAAATAATGTCACTTCATATCATAAATGATATCACTTCAAATTGTAAGAAAAAATTATAAACATATATTTTCTGTCTCTATTAGATCTTTGTTCTCTCTCAATCTCATTTAATTTATTTATTTATTTTGATCCACAAACCAACATAAAATCTCGTGTGTTAGCATTTATTGGACAAAACTTTTGAAAATATGATTCAATCCTTTTTTCTTTTTTGTATCTTATCTACTTTCCACAGTTTCTAACTCATATATTTATAAATTACAAGAGAAGTAAATAAATGATACCATCATGTAAAAGTAGGAGAGTTACAAAATGTACAAGTGGCTTATTAATAAAATGTTTGTTCCAGTTTGTGTTCATGTATTGAATCAATAATGGTACAAACAAGAATATGACAACAAAAAAGTAAGAAAGGATAACTAGAGTTACAAAGAATGAGTATGAACCTAAATAAAACTGTGTTGTTTTATGATTAGGAATATTGAAAAAACAAATGAAAGAATGACATAATAACCAGTTTCAAAAACTCAGCTTCACAGTGTGCAAGGCTTCAGGAACCAAAACATGTCAAGTGCTTTTGTTTCTCTTCCATCAACTATTGTAGTGCTTCTCATTTTCTCTGCAGGAGACTCCTTCACATTTTCCTTGTTTACTTCAATTTCTCCCAGTATTCCTCTCTCCTACAAAAAACAACCAGATAATTCAAACTTTTTTATGCAAATTTATAATTCAAAGTTTCACTTTTTTAACAAAACAAACCCATATCTCAGTCACAGTAGGATTGGAAAGGAAGTGCTGAAGTTAAATGCACCAGTGTGCAGCAAAACAAGAATAATTTAGTGAACAACATATAAATTGATGTTTTTTGAGTATTTAATAGGGTTTGGTAAATCATAATCAGAATGTGTGCAAAACAAAACCTCATGCATGAATTGGTATATTTTCACTAGCTTTTCAAGCATATTAGATTATAAGGAAAAAACATGCAGCAATCTCTTATATGCAGCAATTGCCTACCTTTTTAACCAAAAACATGTCTTAGCACTGTAGGATTGAAAGAAATTTGTTGTGCTTAATGATTTAGTAACAAACATGTCGTTTAATATCAAAAGAAGTTCTTAATGATTTTTACTAATCGGGATCAAAATGTATGCAGAACAAAACAACATAGCTTGATTTTTTTCAATCAAATGTCTTCTATCAATCTGAAAAAACTCAACCTTATCAAACATACCATTAGCCGGGATTTATTATAAGCCTTTGAAGGGGTAGGTTTGTTGAATCCACGTGCTTCAGAAAAGCACTGAGGAGAGGGAGGATTTGTTCGAATTTGCTGAAATCTCTCCTCCCTCTTGTGCTTTATATTCTCTAGGTCAATACTTACAGGCATGTTCTCTGCCTCATCAGTTCTTCTGCAGAATACAGTAATAACAATTGATTATCACAGGAAATGTTAGAATGTGGTGGTAACTTGCAGTTCTTGATAATCAAGTTGGAATACATTTTAAAGTTGTTTCAAGTGTTACCTACACAAAGATCTAAAAGCAAAACATAGTGTAGTTCTTGGAATTTCCAATAGAAACCATCATAATTGCATATGAATGCAAGGAAGAAGGATATGCTTACTTTTTTTTCTGTTGCTTCCCTTTTACACTTACTTCAAGCAGTGGCTTCCTTTCTGTCTCTTTTTTATGTGACTGTGCCAAAGGTTGAACAGAACATGGGGTCTTCTCTACTACCTCTTCACTCTCTTTGGGGATTGAATTTTCAGCATTTTCTCTCTCCGTAGCTCTTATTGCCAGTTTCTTCAATTCATTGCAGAATTCCGTGATTTGATTCAGAATTGGCCTTCCCGCAAACAAATTTTTGGCAGATAAGGTTGATCTCAAAGAAGGCACCTTGTGGTCCTCCAAGGTGTCATCAACCAAATTCTGCTTCTCCTCACTAGACTTAATTGCTTCCTTCATTGGGTTGGTTTTAGAAGTAGGAGGAGTGATGAACACATTCGGATCTTGGTTTTCACTGTCTTGGTTGAATTTAAATTTATCAGCTTGAGGTGAAGCTGAGGACACTGCAGGCATCCTTCTCTTGATTTTCACATCTCTGTGCCACCACACAAAACTGGTGACTTTCAATCCCTCAAACACAATCTTGAATTACAAGTTAAAACAATAAAGATTGATATTTACAAGTACCTTCTATTTTTGTCACTAGATGGAAGATTCTCGGAAACATAATCAGGACTAAAACCCTTCTGGAAAAGACAAAAGATTAAAAGAACCTCAGAACAAGATCAAGGTTAATTTTTTATCAAATAGGGAAACACCCAAGATTGATAATCTCACACAAAACAAGAGGGTAGAGAAAAGAAAGGGAAAAACCTTGGAAGGAGGAGTTATTGATCTGAGAAAATCCTCTGCGGTCTTGGGATGTCTGCAATCTGCAAAACCCACCAAAATTAGTAAGACAAGTTTTGAGATTCGCTACACAAGGATCATCTTGGCAACCATTTCAAACCTTTTGGGGTCACAATGCAATCTACATTTATCCACAGTGTTTCACAACATCAACGATTACAAGAAAACTGTGACTGCAAAAATAAAAACTTTGACCACACCCACATGGAAAAGGAAGAAAATTCGGCCCACCCAGATGCAAATTCCGTTGAAAGAAAGAGAAAAGAAGCGGAAGAACGATACCAGGCTTGCAAAACCAAGCTTCATCAGCGTGATCATTGACGGAGTGGTCAAGGGACAAGAAGTCGACCCACTTGGGTGCGTTGATGTGCTCGAAGAGTTCGTCTTCCTCGAACTTCCACTCAAGTCTCTTCCAGTCAATTTTCGCGGGTTCCATGGAGAGAGAGAGAGAGAGAGAGAGAGAGAGAGAGAGAGAGAGATGAGTGAGTTGAGAGACCCAGAGAGCTTTGAGTGAGTGTCTGTGTGTACGCACGTGAGATAGTGAAGAGTGGAAATGTGACCGTTATGGATCAGAGGGAAAGGAACAATGAACGTTAGGAACCGACATTGGATTCCTTTTGACCGTTGGAGGTCTTTGTTGATCCCTTCATCATGAGTTATAACTAATTAGTCTTTATGGTAGAAAAAATTAGAAAAAAAAAATCATGTTACAAAGATACAAAAGAAGATAAAATAGATGTAGTAACTATGATATAAATTTGTACAATAATTAAAAAAAAAGAGTCTAAAAGTAAAGAGATTGTAGTAGAAATAAATAATAGATAAATCTAAAAATTTCAACCACAAATTATAGTAATTCTAAAAGTTAAGAAAATTTAGAGTGATGTAGAAAATTATTATTAGAAGGGTGAAGTTTATAACTAAGCTATGTCATTTATTGTGACGTGTTGAAAACTCAATAAATTCCTTTCAAATTACTCACATCTTTGAATTTATCTTTTAGAAGATATAATTATTACATTAGTGTATTCTGAACTTATATAAAACAACGTCTAACTTCTTTATGTTTCTTAAAATTTTAATAATGATATTAGAGCTAAGTTTCATCATTTATAAGGCAAAAATATAATACTCAACTTCACCAAAATTTTATTATATTTTGTATAGTATAATAATCTCGGGAAGAAGTGATGGAAGATCGAAGAACAATTATTTACTTATATAAAACTATATTTTTCACCAAAATTTACTCTTAGATGAGTAAGATCCTTGGTGAATATATATAAAACATGAAATATGGTAATGTTTGAGGCAAAATGCTCAAAAAAAAATAACAAAGCAAGAGTTAGAAGAGATCTAGACAATAAAAGAAGAAATATATATATATATATATATATATATATATATATATATATATATATATATATTTATTGTTAGAAACTTGTAGATCGTCTACGTGTAAATGATGTCACTGGACTTAAATAAGTTTTAAAATAAAGCTCATTCTTGATAATGCCATACAAAAAGAAAAAACAAAATTACTTGATACATGATATTTACAACAACCTTAATGAAATATTTGTCCCAACTACTTACCTTGATAAAATTAGAGCTTTAGTAACTCTTACAACATGAAAAGGTTAAAGTATTCACCAATTGAATATATAATTAGCCTTTCTAAATGGTGTTTTTGAAGAGTACATCAAGTAATGTCAAAGGTAATGAAAGCAAAGTGTCAAGACTAAAATGTACTCAATAAGGTTTAAAGTAAGTTCCTCAAGTAGGATATAACAAAAATATGAGTACATATCGAATTAAGATTCAGAAGAAATAAGAGTGAGTCAATATTATACATTAATACTCAAGATTAATATGTACTCTCTCTCTCTCTCTCTCTCTATCTCTCTATCTCTCTATCTCTCTCTCT
>Ga0209589_1000660_pt1 | contig 50394 bp, 21 predicted proteins | sample CowpeawhiteBW_FD_187525 | JGI IMG/M metagenome (GOLD analysis project Ga0209589, IMG submission 187525) | Root nodule microbial communities of legume samples collected from California USA - Cow pea white BW (SPAdes) (version 2) | ecosystem: Host-associated > Plants > Roots > Nodule | place: USA...
AATTTTAAAAGTTAATTACTCTAAATTGTAGTCATGTTAAATACACAGTTATTATTCCTAAAAAAGATATAAATTATTTCTTGAGAAAAAAGTACATTTTTTTTCTGCACCAACATAACTTTTAACTGCACTCCATGACGTTTAAATTGACTATTTTATCCTTTTATGACATGTTTTGGAAATATTTTGGAGTAAGTTTTCCAAAATTTTCAAAATATGATTTCTGGAATATAAGTTCGAAATAAGATTTTTGGAAGATAATTCAGAACAAGCTTTTCTATGAATTGACCTTTCTGGGACATATATGATATCTATTGAACTAACTTTTTTCCAGAACGTCATCTTTTTTTTCTTCTTCCTTTACAATGGCAGTAGTGGCGTTGTGCGATGAATAAATTAATTTTACTTCTTGTATGTTAGTATGGGAGTGCAGTTAGTAATAATGGTGGTGCGGGGAAAAGAAACCGAAAATAGTGACCCATGGGCAGATGATTTGGGCCTTTAGCCTTTAGTAAGATGAGTCGGGTTAAAAGAGTTACTACGAAACTGAGCGGCTTTAAAAGTACATTAACTTTAGTTTTAAGAAATATACAATATAATATTTTAAACAATACTCCTTTTTATTTTACGTATTTTTTTTTAAATATACTTGAGCAAGTAAAATTAACATTTAATTTTACAACTATTAAAATTTGATTATTTTATTTGACAAAACACGTCTTCATTTAATTACACATCGACGATGATGATACTTGAAATGTGAGTGATGATGGGAAAGCTATGATAACAACATCTTCTTCTTCGTTCTCACCTCTTTTAAGAGAAACCAAAAGGATAATGGAACTTCTAATGAATGCTTAATTATTCATCCTTTGGGTGGAAATTAAGAATCAACCATTTGACTAAGATTACAGTGAATAACAGCTGGAAAAGTGACCACACAAATACAAAAAAATTATTGAGTTGACTTTCTAAACAACTCAATCCTCAATTAATTCACCAAATGCTACCATAATCATAACACATTAGAGGGCCCTTTAACTCTCTTTTATTTTCAATTTTCACTCACTGGATTAATTACATAACATCTATAAGTTTTTATACGTTGTTATTATAATAAAAAAATTGTTCTTTAATTTTTTTTTCGTACACATATTTGAAGATGGTTAATGATTAACATGTAATTATATATAAAGTAATTATATTATGTATATGTAGCATATGTGACGCTGTGCTGGAAAGCTGTGTTGTACTTTGGTCTTAGGTGTAAAGTAGAATAGACTTTTTCTACAACCAGTACACTGCACTGCAATGTTTGAGTAGAATGCGACACGTGTGAAAGCGGTTTTGAAAAAATGTGATTAATTAAAAATATGATTAAGACGTAATGTATAATTAAGGAAAAATGTTTTTTTGATGTTAGAAGAAAGAGGGAGGTGTGTTAAGGTTAACATGGAGCACCGTGAACCGAAAAGAGAAGAGTGTGCGTTAGATGTTGAAAGTAAGAAGAGAAAGATGTGAAGACAACATGGGAAAAGTGAGTAAGAGGAGGGTGAATGTCTCACTTTGTTGGACAATATTATTGAGATATAAATCACTAAAGCCTGTGCTTATGTCGTGAAGCACCTTGGTGGAGTGGACCTGTTCCTGTCACCTTTGTCTCTTCTTCAAACTCTCAATCTTACCTCCTTTTTCTTCTTTTAACTTTCGCTTCTCAATACAACTATTTATCAATTAAATCTCACAAATATCTTAATCAAATTTCATTTCCTTTAAATTATTGTAATCAACAAATCATTCAAAATAACATTTTCAATATAATAAATATTAATATATTTGTTTTTAGTATAATGTTGTTCTCCTTGTAAAACAAATATATTTTGATTCTCTCAGTGTGTTCCATACTCCACTCTACTACTTTTAAGTCAATTTGTTTCTCTAAAGTTTAATGAAGGTATATCTGTAAAAGACAAATTCAAGTCGGTTTAATGTGTGAGATGTTAAAAAATGCAATAATAAAAAAACATAATTTATTTACCTTATGTGCTATGTTATTTATACAATGACTATACCTGGATGAGTCTTATTCATGTAGTTAATTACTTGATTAATTTTGACTAATATGTTTTGATCATTGATCTAATTTAATTACAATTTGTCGTTGCTAATGATATGGCAAATATGATGTCGTGTTTGTCTCAATATGGTTAGACTAAATATATCTCAAGCAAGGTGCCCGAGATGTTACCGACTACAAATGGTATAAATACAAATAATAATAATAATAGTCTTGGAATAAAAACTGTTATTTTTTTATGAAAATATATTTTCACCGTATTTTACCTATATTAGGATTATATATATATATATATATATATATATTTATATATATATATTTATATATTTATATATATATATATATATATATATATATATATATATATATATATATATATATATATATATATATATATAATCCTATATATAAGACGAATGCTATTGGCAAGATTAATTTATTAATAAATAGCTGAGTGATTGAAGTGTGTGATTAAATTTGATATAATTATTGATATAAATGATTGTTTTATTGTAAAAGAGTTAAAACTTTTTTGTTTGAAATATTTATGGTATATTCGGTGATAATTTTGGGTGCATTAGTCAAATGATGCAAGTTCGAAAAAAAATCTACATTTAAGAAAAAAAAACTAATTTTTAATCTCCGCAAAAATTAAACAAAAATAATTTTCAGAAAACAGTAAAAAAAGAAGAAGAAAAACATCCAAATTTTATCTTCGCAACCTATAAGAGAAAGAAAGTTGACAGTTTGTCTTACATTTTACTGAAAGACATGAGTCAAAACAGTAATTTTCTTCTTTCATTTTTTTTGTGTGACTTTGACTTGAAATTTAAGTGGAATCTGAATAATTGATGGGACCAAACATACACATCTCAACTATTACCTTAATCCTGGGACGAAGAACAGTCATGTTTTAAATATTTCCCATCGTATTGGGAATCAAGTTTGTGAACATATTATTTAATCTAAACTACTTACCAATAATACTTTTGCTTAATTAAAAAGAATGCTAGTTTTCTAAAAGTAATTAAAAAATTAAAATTATTAGTAATATGGCTTCTAATATTTTTTTATTTAATACTTTACTGCTGTGTTTCATTACAGTGGTCATGTATTTGTTTTAAGAATATTGTTTAATTATTAATTAGCTATGAAGCATATATGTATTACCAATTACCTAAATAAATTGATATTTGTTTCACTTCATGCTTAGTTACAATTCTACATATTAAAAAAAAAGGTCTGGTCTTTGTAAATAGTGATAAGTTGAGTTATGTATACATAAATTCCTATAATATTATGTTATATATATATATATATATATATATATATATATATATATATATATATATATTTGATTAAAGTATAAAATATATAATTTAAGCCACCAAAAATAAGTATATATTATTTATATATATGAGCTACTGAATATCAATCCAGGTGAATCATCTTATTTGAGGAGAAAGTAGCATGAAGTGAAGGAAAAAAAATACATAATTAAGTAATTGTACAATTATATAACTATCCATGCATTTATTGTAGAGATATGAGATTGGGTGATTTTAGCAAATACCTTGTTACTTTACAATTGTCCTTACTTTATCGCATATATGAGTAGAAAATAAAACATAATCAACCAATGAAAAATGACATGTTTCTTTACTATAGAAATAAAATAAATACTTTCTATTTGCTCATCTTTTTCTACGTAAATTGCATTTTTATTTCAATTAAACACTTTTCGGAAAAGATTATTATATATTCACTTCAACTTTCTTTGTAAAATTTTGGTGTGTATCACCATCAAATTATTTGAGATTAACACTAAAACTTATTATTTTAATATTTAGTATATTTTTTTTCTTTATAATTGGTATTTACTTGACATACAAAATAATATATTTAAACCAAATATAATTATAATTTTGAACTATAAATATTTAATAACTGTTTAATGAGTGACTTAAACTTTTTAGCCTAGTGCAAGTCCTGCTAGGTAAATCCATATAAAAATAGCATTTTTTTCAACCTCATTATGACCCTACCTCAACTTTGCTGATACAATATGTTGGCAATCAACCAACACTTAAAATACAAGCAAATCCACTTCCAGATTTTGTGAACTTTGAACCAAAACCATCTCAATTATACCCCTTTTATTATAATTAGGTCAATTTTTGAGTGCAAGTAACTATTAACTCAAGACAAATTTAGGTTCAATTTAATTTTATAAAATTATTTGTAAAGTGAGATTCACGTTAATTTAAGTATTTATATGGTAAAACCAAAAACAAAAAGCAAAGAAGAAAGGAAATTGAAGAAGGAGAAACAGAATTACATGTGCAGCGTTGGAGTAAAGAGAAACATGGCACGATAATAAGTAATAACTGATCATAATACTTTTCTGTCTTATTCCAATAATATAGGACCCATCGCCCCTCACTTAAAGGCCAAACCATACAAACTTTCAACTCAGATTAAAATCAAACATTATATAGGTAAGTTGCATTGTTTGAATTCGACACATTATCATTCAAATTGAAAGGGTCAAAACAAAATCCCTATAGTTCCTCCAATTCATCATGTGTAGGACCTCATGTTGAATTCGCTACAATTTCACCATTTCAAATATTCTTTATTCAATTCACCATGCCCTTTTGTTTAAAATTTCAAACCAAAAAGGAGAAACAGAAAACATGTTTCTTGTGCCTAATAAAACCCTAAAAGGTGTGTTGTTTTTCAGTTGTCAAATATATTTAAACAAATACAAACAACTTCACTAAAAAGAGACTAAGTTTATGTATTTATGGTCTTAACTAATTTCTAATTTTAAAAATTTAAGTGTGAGTCTGGTTAGGTTTATAGAGGAGGGGAATTTACTGAGAAGAAATACAACATCAATAATGAAACATGAGTCCAACCACACAAGGTATTGACACCACTCTCAATCCAAAACTTTAAGACAATGAATTTATGGGTCTTTATTCTTATATAACGCTCTACTTTCTCATTTCTAGTCAATGTGTGACTTAGACTCACACTTGGATTCTTAATAAGCCTAACTCACATATAAAAGATGACATCACTCTTAACTCAAAATCTTAAGACAATGAGTTTATGAGTTTTTATCTTTATATGTACTCAACTTTCTCATTTTTATTCAATAGAAGACTTAGACTCACCCTTGAATTCACACTCGAGTCTAAGTTTCATATTGGATAAAAAAAATAAAAATTAAGCATATTAAAAAAATACTATTATCTTAAAATTTTTGGTTGAAATCGCTATTAATTTTTTCTTTAAGGTGAACTCATATTGGTACGTACTTGTCTTTCAGGTAATTCTTTCTCAAAGAACCATATGCAAACAAAACTATTATATCTAAATTGATTTTGTCCAGTGCATGAAATTTATTTGCAATTACGAGATTGGTGTGAAATGGTGAAGTACACTGGTTACAATCTCAACGAACAAGCTAGGAGGCTATGTACAAAGATGAAAAAAAGAGCTTCTTCTATAGCTCCTATAAAATTGTGTGGACACAAACAAACCCTAGCAAAATGACATGGGTACATAGGTTAACAGAACATAAACTTATGAAAGAAGCATGAATTGGAAATGTGGTTTGAACAGTGTTGGTGTTGCTTTAGTTGATTAGGTGGTCGACATTGATTAAAAATCATAGGGTCGTTGAACACAAGAAGCAGTGTCTTTTCAACTTTCATAAGCTCTAAGAATTTAGCACTCCATTTATTTTTGCTTAGGGTTTGTGTGAGAAAAGAAGAAGAATACAAAAGAAAGGTCAGAAAAGAAAAAGAAAAGAAAGTGAGTGATTGCAAAACGCGAAGTTCCTTTAGTAGTAAGTTTATTTATAAAAATGGGTATTTTTTTGGCATAGCTAATGAAAGTGTTGTTTATTTAGTGAGGAAAGAGATATAATTTTGTCCCCTTCAGCCACCACACGCTTCATTATGGCTGTTCAGTGCCATGATAAGCAATCCAAAAGTTCTACTCATTTTAACATCTAAAATCAAATTATTTTTTTATATTTATATTTAAATTTTTGTTAACATTTATCAAAGATTCTATATATGATGTAAGCTTCCTCACACTCCATTATTTTGCATGTAAGAAATTAATTTTTCTGGTATACATATAATGAATTAGATCACTAGTTTATAATTGTTCATTCTACCGTGTATATGCATATTACATTTTTTAAGCAAAATGAACAAATACGTTTTGTTTGTGTAAAATAAACGCAATTTTCCAATTTTGTTGGTGTTTAATTATCTTATTTGTCATAAAGATAGCATATTTTTTTAATATACACAAAAGTGGCACAAATGATAAATAATTTAGGGCTGAGTTTCTAAAAAATATTTTTAGAAAATAAAAGGTTTATTAATGAACTAAAATTATAGTTAATTGAAGAAACTCTCGCGTATAATTATTCAATTTGTTTTTACTTTTATACATAAAAAATTGTAATTTGATTAACATGAAATAATAACAATTAATGCAAACTTTGTTGACTTGAAGGTGGAAAATTCTTTATATTATTACTTAATCGCATTTAAGATGATTTTAATTGATTTTTTTTCTGTCAAAATCTATATAATAGGTTGTGTACTCGGAGAACCATCAGAAAAGTACCATCAATTCGATGATGAATAAAATGTATACATTAAGATAAGGTGAATTAGCATCAGATGTTTCTGAAAGATAGCACATTTTTTCATAAGAAAATTTTGGACAATGAGTTTCAAATATAATTAAGTCCATTTTAATTCATCAATGCAAAGTTTATTACTCTCATATAGCTCTTCTTGATGTAAAATAATTTAAAATTAATCTTAAGTATGTAAATAAATTAATATTTAAAAATTATCATTTTCTATAATCTTATTCAGTTTAAAGAAAAAATACATTCACGAATTTATAATTAAAAAAAAAAATACAGTGAAAAGTTTACACTTTAAAGTATTAGTATCCCACCCCTAATAAATTGCAATTGCTATAATAGAAAAAGAGAATGAGTAGAGAATATTTTTGGTGAGAAACGAGGAGAGAAGAAGATGAACCACAAGACAAAACCTTTTTGTCTTGGAACTAGGAAAGGACAGTAACAGTACCACTGATGCCAGATTAAAGTACAAAAAATATTACAAAAGTATTTTTTAGTTGTAATATTTATAAAATTTATTATATTTTCCTAATTCTCTTCGATATTTCATGAGCTAATATTAAATATTTTAATATTTCAGATGTTAAATATATTGAATTTTTCATTTAATACTTTTATGACATATTATAAAGGTTCATAGAGAAGGTTGCCGAAAAAGAGTAATATGTAATTATACTATACTATTCTTCTTGTTCTACATTTGTTTAGGAAACATCTGAATAAAAATAATTTTTTAAAATATTAGTTTATGTATACTTAAAAATAAATAAAAAACTATTTAAATATGAAATTAAAAGATTACGCTTGTGATTAAAAAATTAATATAAAATAGTTACCTCCATAAATGAGAATATTTTTTGGTTAGTTATTTGTAGAGTTACTAAAATTTTGTTCCATAATATAAATATGATATTAACAAAAGATTGAATAATAGCAAACTTATATCTTGTGAAACTTTGGAAGAGTTCTATTTTCTGGAATCTCTGGTTGGAAAGATAGAAGTAGCAAACGATTTAAGAAAATTAATATGTTAATTATTCATTAACCTCTGGTAAGTAAATGAATCGGTGAACCAATTACTCTCTGTTAGTATTAAAATATTTCTATCTTTCATAAAAATTTAAAGATATTAAGTGTTTTTTTTATGCTTTATTTGATGTTGGAATGACATAAATGAAGTTTCCTTTTTTTTGTTTCCTATTGCATTAATGCATTGGCTTTTCCTTATAATTTCACTAATTTTATTTTTAACATTTTTTAATTTCTATTTTTTTTTGATTAGTCCATTAGCTTGTTAGCTAAGTTACTGAAATCTCTTTAATTATTGAGATCCACCATGTTTTAATGCAGAACATTTGTTGATGAAGCTAAATACCAATGTGTATATTCTCACCTATGGATAAAAACCTAATATTTTTTTATTTCCAAATATATTATTTTATGTCAATCCACTTTGTTCTAAGAAAAAATATTGATCATATAAACTATTATATATATATATATATATATATTTTAAATTTGTTGTTTTCTTATTTTCTAGTTATATTTTTCTTCAAACCAATTTCTCAAATTTCAAAAAACCACTAATTTGTTTTAATCTATTTTAAAATTGATATTTTTGTCTCGATATATGATTCTTGTTCTTGCTTTCAAGCACTGAAAACACTGTACTATATAGCACAGTTTTGTGAATGTAGCTAGAGCGCGGGGCGCAAGAAGATACTTTACAAATGTATATAATATTGTCTATTAATTCATTATGATGTGGTAGTATGCAATGCATGGTATCAGCAACTTTTTACAATATCATAAGATTCTGAAATTCAATGCTCGTAAATTATAATTATTCCCCTCCATTAGTATTAATTATTAACAATTATGATATAATCACGAGAAAATATTTATTTATTCTCATCTAAACTTGAGATCCTACTATACATGCGTATCTGGATGCCAATGATGATCACAGCTCTTTAAATTTCTGGATATTATATTAAATTGGTGGTATTATATTATGTAATATTAAAAATGATGAACATGGACGTCATATATGGAGAAGTCTTATAATAATAATATTAACAATAATAATAATTATTATTATTAAAATGAATATTTAAAAAATTATATCATGGGAATATTTGTGGGCGGTGGTGGGGAAGTTGATGTCGTAAGGTGTGTTGGAAATTGGAAGCTAGGGAAGAGGAAAGAGAGTTACAGTAATGGATGTTGTTGGTTTTTTTGTCCCTAAACAAACACAACTACTAGCGACTACTGCTACTACTACAACATTACTATAATAATATTATTATTCGATTAAATACATGTCTATGTTATGGTTTCTTTCTGATTTTTTTGATCGAAAGTGAGAATAGGCCAAACCTGACAACATTTCTGTTCAGACTTTGCCTTTCCTTTTCGTCCTCTGTGTTTGACACATACACATTAATTTCTAAGCTTCTTGAGTGAATATTCGCTTTTGGTGGCCCTTCATTTCACCATTTTCTCTCTTCTGCTATATATTCTGCACTTTGCCTCTTCATGCATTGGTAATAACCACTTTAGTTAATGCCATTCACAATGCCTCTCACTCTAAGGAATAAGCTCAAGACTCTTTGTTCTTCTTCTTCTTCTGTTGATGCTTGGTCTTATGCTATTTTCTGGCGCTTTCATCCACGCAATCCTTTGTAAGCATTTTTCTTCTTCTTCTTCTTCTCTTCTGTTATGTTAAGCATTTTTCTATTCTGGGAAGCACATAATTTTTTATCTTTCTCACCGTGGATTGCGTTGCATGTCTGAAATTCCTGCAGGTTGTTGACAGTGGAAGAAGCATACTATGAAGAGAATCAGGAAGAAGAGATTTCCAACATGCATCCACCGGTCCACTTGCTGGGTGAAGGGTATGGTCAAATTATTTCACTGTTTAGTTTCAGTTTTCCAAAATTGCATATTTTTTCATGAAACCAGTGAGATAAAAGTGGAGATTCTTTTCAATTGTAAAGCCTAAAACCAAGGACTGATACAGTTTACTCGTGCTACCCAGAATTGTAGGTGAAGCTGCTTTCACGGGTAAACACAGTTGGGTGCACTCAGATGGTCAAACTCATTATTGGAATCCGACTGGGCAAAATATTTGTGAAGTATTGCTTTCAACTGTTGAGTTTGTGCCATTTATTTCAATTCAACTTTGGGTTGCTCTTGTTTTTTGCCCATTTATCACTAAAGATTTTTCTTTCTTTTCACAGGATGATTCGTGTTTGCATCAACAGTTTTCCTCCGGAATAAAGGTATTACAAAGGAAGAAAATGTTTTTTTTTTCTTAGTTCTTAGTTTCAGATTTCATATTTTTCCTCTTCACCTCCCTTTCAACATTCTTCCAGTCTAAAATATAATTTTTTTGTTAAAGTTACCACGATAGATGTCCATGCATGTTTGGTTATCTTTGTTCTTCAAAACCATGAGCAATGTATACTGATAAACTTTTTCTGCTTTGTAGACTATTGTGGTCATACCTATCAAAGCATTAGGAGTGATACAGTTTGGATCCAGAAATAAGGTTAGCATCATCAAAGAACATGAATTTGTGATTTCGTGCATAAATGAATTTGTGCTGGCAAGTTTTACTATGACAAAACAAGAACATGGCGCACAATGTGTCCTTGTTTTTTGTACTAAATTTAATTGATAGATGTCGATTTATCAGAAAGTTTTAAATGGAAAGTATGCTTTTGTTAGTAACTTTTTTCTGGTGATTGTTAGTTTAATAATAAATATTATATAGAAATCGTTGTTTCAGTAACAGAGAACCTTAGACCTTAAATTGACAATATATGGTCGTTGAATTCCGGTTTATAAGCGTAGTTATCTGCATAGTGACATGCCCAAACAATTCACTATTCGTGTTTTATTGGTTCAGTATTTGTCTGCATAGTGTGTACCTTCTCAATTTTTACTAGCTCACTTTATGTTATTTTCATCATGGATAGTTATCTACACTAGTTTGTTTCTGAATGCTATTGGATTGCAGCATAATACTTTCATTACTGCAGATTTTGGAGAGAGTGGAATTTTTGGAGCAAACACAAAGCATGCTCACGGAAATAGATGATTATATGGGTATGTTTGACATGTTAGAAAATGCAGTTTTACCACTGGACTATGACACTAATGAGTTAAATGGGATGTTAGCTTCCATTTCTTCTGCTAGTCCCAACCACCCTTTCCCTTCTCATTATAAAAACTATGAAGAACCAATGGCTTCATTTCAAGCAGATTCTTCGTATCTTGGTGACCAATTGAAAGGTATCATGGAAGCACAAGTTGTGTTGTCAGATAGGAATAACACTGATGTGCTTCTGAGGCCTAACTCTTCTACGGACAACTTAATTGCCACGAATCCCTATCTTGGTGTGTGTGATGGTGAATTATCTTCTTTTGATTTGTTGGAGCAACAATTAGTTTCCAGTGCAAGGCCACAAGATGTTGCAGATGCGTGTTTTGTGAATGAAAATGCATTTCCTACTAGCAAAGTTCCAGTTCAGGATTCGGCATTGGTCCCATTGTGCAGTATGCACAAAGGGTCATTTCAAGGAAAATTGTACAATTCACTGGATAACCAATGTTCAAATCAGTCTAGTGTTGTGACAGATGTTGATTTTTCCTCTAGTTCATATGCACTGCGTGGACACTCTGAGAGCATAGAGCCAGTTGATATGTCGGAAGAAATTTTGAAGTTCAGCTCCATGGATGATCTTTGCCACTGGTTTGGTCCTTCTTCAGAGGATAGCATCTGCAAAGCGGTAATTGCATTGGACAACAACTTTTCTGAATCAACAGAGTTTAACCCCACTTCCTTTGATCTGGTTGGAAGCAGTTCTTTAAATGATGTTTTAGTAACAGGCCTAGCTGGGTATAATTCAAACACAGATGGGAATGAAACATCTGTGATTATGCAGAACACTGAGAAAGGTCCGTTGGATTTCATGGAAATTGATTTTAGCTATGAACAAGTCGATGAATGGTGGGGGAATACACTTACACCAGTGGTGAGTGGTGTTACAGAGACTGGCTTTTCTGAATGCATATCCGAGTTGAATTCTGATTCTCTGCCAGGCACCCGGAAGAGATTGTTCTCAGAGTTAGGAATTGAAGAGCTTTTGAGAGGTGGAGCAAATTACAATCCAATCAATAGTTCAGAATTTGAGTGTGGATTATCACCCAACAAGAGGCAGACAGTGGTAGAATCTTCATCTGTGAATGGAAGTACAATAGCAGAACTGATGCAACCTCTTTGTGACTTAAACAGCACAAACAATCTTCTAAGCAAGAAAGATACATTCTCAAAACTACAAGCAGCAACTTGGGTTGATGATAGCCATAGCATTAACATTAGAAAGTCTGTTCAACAACATCCTCAAAAGCCCGAGGAACCAAAGCCCACCAAGAAGAGGGCTAGGCCAGGTGAAAGCCCTCGACCAAGGCCAAAAGATCGTCAGCAAATCCAAGACTGTATTAAAGAACTGAGAGGAATCATCCCAAATGGTGGAAAGGTAAATGATATTTTTTTCCAAGGAACTGTAATTATAAGAGCAACACAATCTTAGTCATTGTGATTCAAGACATACATTTATAATCTTAGCTACAATCTTTGTGTTGTGCTGCATACTGTTTTTGATTCTGACATATGATTTCTTTATTCGACAGTGTAGCATTGATTCTTTGTTAGACCGCACCATCAGATATATGCTTTTCTTACAAAGTGTCCTCAAGTATTCAGACAAGCTACGAGAACCAAGTGAGCCGAAGGTAACTAACTGATCAAACCAATTTTGTAAAATGTTTTATTTGATAACAATTAAACATATCAGAACCAGAAATGATTGTACTTGTTTGGTTGCTTAGCTTATTGAACAGGAAAATGAAGTGGTTCTAAAAGACAGTGGTGTGGCAGATAGCAAAAACTGTGGCATTACATGGGCATATGAAGTGGGACACGAAACAATGCTATGCCCCATTATCGTTGAGGACACGAGTCCACCAGGCCAAATGCTTATAGAGGTATGATAGAATTGAGACTCTATGTTTCACATATCTATCATTTGGATTACCTACGCAAAATTTAATTCATTGGCATTACTTGTTGCAGATGCTTTGCGAGGTGCAGGGTATATTCCTTGAGATCATTGACGTGATTCGGGGTTTTGGACTGAATATACTGAAAGCCAAGATGGAAAGAAAGAAGAACAAACTATGGGCACGCTTTATTGTTGAGGTAGTAGATCAAATATTTGATTACAGTTTTCTTTTTCGCTTTTATGAAAAAATTAACACTGCTTTACCTTGTGCAACAGGCAAACAGACATGTTACGAGGATAGATGTGTTTTGGTCCCTTATCCATCTTCTACAACAGACAAACACCTCCGGCATTGATTCTTCCAACAAGAATTGGGATGCTGCTCTTCATGCCAATAGCATCAAATCCTAGGAACATGATCCATGTCTGTACATAAATTGTAGATTAGGATACACTTAGCAAAAAAAACACTGTAGGTGATCAATTCCCAACTAAGTTCCCAAGGAAAAGGTTGTGCAGGTGATGAATTGAAGAAATTATGTATACTGTTGAGCTTTTATCTGTTAAACTTTGTGTTTCTGAGGGCCAAAAAAGTTAGAGTAACCAAAATGAACATCCAAATAGGCATATTTTGATTCTCTATTTCATCTACTGTTCCTTGAAGATGTTTAATAAATTAGTTGGAACCCATATCTCAATTAAGGGCCAAATATAATCAACTTCTTCTGCATATCAGGCAGTAGTTAGATTTATTTACAATTAGTAAGAAATTATAATTAAAAAATTTATTATATGCGATAATTTGTTGGATGATATTGTAAAACTGTTTTTACAGTGAGTTATATTCCTTTACAAACATCTCTTGTACAGTAGAAGTGGTTATAGAAAAAAGTTAGACAAAAGATCACATACTTAATGATGTGGTTCTTTAGGGTAGTGGTTAGATCCTTTTACGGAAAAGCTAAACAATATGCAATGATGAGATGACGAATCATCCAAACATTCCAACACAAATATTAATAATGGTTAACTAAAAGAAGCAGCATAGTAGCTATAATTTTGGTTAAGAGTAAAGACCAATATTTGAACTTGTAGAAAATGCTGACTCAATAAAGTTCTTTAAAGCTCCTTTGGATCGATCGTTGGATTGTCTTTTCAATTAGAATTTAGAATTAGAGTGAGGATTTAAGTGCTCTACAATGTTATGGACCCACATGCATCTCAAGATGTCTGAAAGCTTTTAATTAAAATGAAAGTTGTACTCATGACCTAATTCATTCACGGAACCTTCTTGTTAACTACGGAATCTAAGGTATATCCCGTTAGATTGTGTTTCTATTCCGCATTAGTTAACGGAACTAATGGACATCTATCTACTTTGTTTTCATCGCATCTTCAAAGAATCCAACCACCATTCATATATATACATATAAAAGCAGAAGTCAATACATAGTTGAAAATACCTAAATTAAAAGAGTTTCTAGTTAATCTAAAGAGATATAAGATTGACTTAGTTGTAAAGTTGAAAGAAATGATGAGAAATGTTGCGGGTTGAACTTCCCTTACATTTGGGAAATATAAGGTTAGTTTGGTAGGTTTGAAGAGAGTATAAAAGAGATTTGTGAGTTTAATTTTTTCTATATATTGTTGAGTTAAATATGTTTTTGGTCCCTCGAGTTTCATTGAATTTTGTAATTAGTCTTTCTTTAAAATTTTATATCAATTTAGTCATTAATCTCTAGAAATGTGTGGATTTAGTCATTCTTACCAAATCTTGTTAAGTTTATTTGACATTTTAAACACACTTAATGATAATATTTGAGTTAACATTGAAGCGAAAATATGTCAAATGGTGTAAATAATTTAAATACTATCATGAAATACGTTTGAAACGTCAGATAAACTTAACAAAATTTGGTTAAAAGGACTAAATTCACACATTTTTAAAGATGAAAGATTAAATTGGTCAAATTTTTTGAAGAGGAACTAATTCCAAATTTCACTGAAACTTTAAAGATTAAAAACATATTTAACCTATATTTATCTTACTTGTTTCCACTCAGTATAGGACTCTTAACATTATATTTAATTCTTGACAATTTTTCTCTCAAGTGTGAATCTTTACCATAAATTGCAAATCCGAGTATTCTACCCCAAATCTTACTTATATACTACTTCCATTCCCACATAACTAAATGTTGATTCGCTTAACACCATGTCCATATAATTAAGAAGACAAGATCATATATTCATAGTGGTAAGTATCTTACTTTTCAATTATAATCGATTTGATCAACTCTGCACAATCCAACTGGTTTCCTTACAGTAAGTTACAATTTTAGGCATAGTAGCATGTTTGTTTGCACTACGTGTGCAAAAGTTCAAACTGACAAATGGCAAATAAAAGATTACACCAATGGTAAATACGGTGTATATTTAGTAGCTGTATCCTTAATACATCTAATAGTTGTATCTTTCAACCTCTTTATTAAAAAAAATATAAAATTATAGATCTAACATGATGTGATATGCATGATTCCCACGTATATCCGGACGCATGCTTTGTACGAATACTTTACAAAAGTAGGCAAATATATGTTGCTGCAACTCACAATTTTAAAACATGATTAATTAAGAACAAATTAGGACATGAAGAAAATGGTGACACAAGTAAGATATGTATATATTTATATAAGCAACTTTTGATAGTTGGATTCACTTTTCAAAAATAGTGCGCAAACAGCACAAAGGAGTTAGATAAGGGCTCTCCCATATATTTTGTAAATTCCAAGAACCCTAATTGGCCAGAAAATTGTTTGGAGGTAGAAAGTCCTAGTCATGACCTAATTCATTCCGTGTTGCTTCTTATAATTCCTAATTTTGTTATCCATATTTAGACAGCAGAAAAATGATCTGATAACCGTGCCACTGAGAATCAGGTGACGGCTTTGTGCGGTACAACAGGCAAGCAATGCTAGAGATGGTGGACCAACTCACTATGCTACTATGAGATTGCATATCTAACATGCTACCCCATATTCTGGTTTTAATTAGGTCAGGTAATGAGAAAACTGTTTCCAATAATCTCGGTACGAGTCAAGTTTCACGTCGAATAAAAATAAATAAGTTAAACGATATATAAGAGAAAAAGAAGATCATAAACTTATTTTCTTAAGATTTTTTATTAAAAGCGGTGTTAATCTTTTTTATATGATTGGACTCATGTCATACGGGTATAATTTCTCCCTAATAATCCTCCTTGAAAAGAAAAGAGAAAAAACCATCATCAACATTGGCCTAAAATATGCAGAAGTGCATGCCTATGTAAATTAGGAGTGGAAGTGACACGATATGCTTAATAGGTTTTTCATTAATCTTAAAATAGTTATCTTGCACATACATGTGCCAGACAACAGATTAAAGATGGACCAAAATATCATCTGTGGAATTTTTAACTATATATATACATCTGGAATATTGTAGTTTTTATTTTTACTATTTAATTAGTGTCCAAATATCCTTTTGTTAAACAATATGTAGTTGCTTACATAGTTTGATGACTAGGTCAAATTTAATATGCAACATATTGCCCATTTATAGCATACATATTCACGCAAACATTTATTCTTTAATCTTTTTTATTGGTGTAGAGACATCATGAGCAATTTGCACCAACTGGTTAGTTTTTTCATCTATAGAATTTATTAGAAAAGAAACTTTACGTGGACTGCTATAAGAAAATCACTTGATGATCACAGTAGAATTTTCAAGAAACTGTAAACAATGTATGAGCATATATATATATATGTATGTAAACATATTCTGACAGCTCAAGTTAGTGACTCTTTATTAAAGTAACAATACGTAAAAAATGCTTAATTAGTCGCTGATATTGTATTAATTTGAGTGTCGGATACACTAAGTTTTCTGACATATATAGGACCCATGACTTTGCAAGAAAATATTTAGTCTATTTTAATGTAAGTAATGGCATATTAACTATACTATTCACGATTACATCTTCAACACTGACGGTATGAGCTGAAAACCCTTTTAAGTTGAGATAATTCATTATCTTGGTTAGGTCAAGTCCCAGCTATTTTTGTTTGCATTGATACAACTTGCATTAAGTTACGTGCTTTCTGTGTTTCTGCAGTCACGTGCATAGTATAAACACAATAGAACATGACCATCTATGCATATATTATGCCCAACAATTTGAATTGGAACATTTTACTACTGAAAAAGATAGAACAATATACCTGAGTGGGATTGTGTCAGTGTGCTCTTACACATTATGTCTTAATAATAGAATATAAACTTACCAACTTATAGAAAGTTAATGGACACAAACCCTCCTTTTCAGTTTATTAATTTATAAATATCCTCCAATTGAGGTATCCAACACTTGTCCTCTTTTATATAAATACAACGTTACACTTCTCTAGCTCCAACAAGTTTTTCTGTGGCATAAGGCATTATTTGATTAAAGCCTTAGCCACTAATATTTTCCAGAACCACTATCAAATTTAACAGATACACACAGAAACAGTGATCAAGAAGATGGCTTGTGGCAAGGAAGTGGCAAAAGAAGTAGAATGGAGGATCAAGGTAGAAGAAGAAGAAGAAGACACATTGAAGAGAAGAGTGGTTGGTTGCATGTGGGCAGCTACAGCAGGTGTGGCTTTGAAGGTGTGGAGGTTTGTGAAGAAAGCTTGGGAATTGGGTGTGAATGACCCAAGAAAATTCATCCATTGCTTGAAAGTAGGGATTGCTCTTTCACTTGTGTCGCTCTTCTACTATTGGAAGCCTTTGTATGATGGCGTTGGAGGAAATGCTATGTGGGCTGTGATGACAGTGGTTGTGGTGTTTGAATACACAGCCGGTAGGTAGAAAAGTTTAACTGTGACACTTTTTTCTGAGATATTTTCTTCGTGATGATGTGTAACTAGTGAGAATGAAATTGCAGGTGCAACGATATCTAAAACTGTTAATCGAATGTGTGGAACTTCCCTTGCTGGATTTCTGGGCATTGGTGTACATTGGGTAGCTAGTAGAGCAGGAGAACAATTTGAACCAATAATTATAGGAATCTCTCTATTTCTTTTAGGTATTTATGTTACACACACAATCAATATTGAGTATATGTTTAATGGTTGATGATGGTTGCTAATGAATTGGTGTGTGGTTGTTCAGCTTCGGCAGCAACATTCTCGAGATTCATCCCCACCATAAAGGCTCGTTTTGATTATGGTGCTATGATATTCATCCTCACTTTCTGTCTGGTTTCAATATCGGGTTATCGGGTTGATGAGTTGCTGGCTATGGCACAGTACAGAATGTTCACCATTATCATTGGCAGCATATTGTGCATAATTGTCAGCGTCACCATTCGTCCCATCTGGGCTGGTTTTGAACTCTTTGTTCTTGTCACTGGGAACCTCGACAAACTGGCCAACTCCTTACAATGTCAGTTTTCAATGTTGTCTTTTTTCATATATTACAATTATTGATCATGTTATTTTCTTCCACCCAGTCCCATGTATAATGTGTGGCTGTGTCGCAGGTTGTGTGGCTCAGTACTTTGATGGCAGTGAAACCTCGGATGAAGAAAGTGATAATAAGGTGTCTGAGAAAGAGTTGCTAGGCTACAAGTGTGTGCTAAGTTCCAAAGCAACAGAAGAAGCTATGGTATGTACTTGTAACTCTTTTGACTTTTTTGTTTGCAAATGTTGTGCTGATGGTGCAAAGCTTAATGAATGAAAACAAAATCTCAGTTACTCTTGTATCTATAGTGTGACTAAACTACAATGGTTACTGTAGGCAAACTTGGCTAGATGGGAGCCTGGCCATGGTCGCTTCAACTTTCGTCATCCATGGAGGCAATATGTTAAAATTGGAGCATCAATGCGTAGTTGTGCTTCTTGCTTAGATGCTCTCATTGGTTGCATAAACTCAGACAATAAGGTATTCTTCGAGTCTCATAAGAGAGCTAGCAACCAGTATCACTATGAAAAATCAGCCAAAAGCCAGAGGCACCATTTTTGATGCAATTGTTTTTGAAAATTGCCAAAATGGGATAAATTTCAAAAGAAATTATGAAAGTGCGTAAATTATGTCAAAGTGGCACGAGTCGTATAAAGATATACATATGAATTTAGTTCAAAATATTTTTAAAGTTAAAATTGTATCAATTTGACATAACTTTGGTTTGGAACATTTAAAAATGTTTTTGTATCAACTTAAACACAATTTTTACCAAAATTGAACTAAAGTCTTGTTAATTTCAAAATACAATAAACTAAAGTTGTGGCATTTTAGTATGATGTGTACTAAAATTGAACTAAAATCGTGTCAACTTGATACGATTATAATTTAAAATGCACTAAAGTCTGACAATGGCACGAATTTAACTTTGAAAATGTTTTGAAATAAATTCGTATCATCATAACATGACTTTTAGTTAAATTATGTCATTTTGGTACAACTTACCCACTTGTAATTTTTTTTTTGAAATTTGTCACATTTTGATAATTTTGAAAAAAAGGTGCAACTTTTTTGTGTTTTGCCCAAAAATCACGAGCTTCATCAATTAATTTATTACTTAATTAATTTGAGCAGGCTTCGGATGAGATGAAAAACAATATGAGAAGCATCTCTATGAAAGTGGGTGCCAACTCTGCGAGTGTCATAAGAGAGTTAGCAACTATGATGAGGAACATGACAAAATCCTCTAAACTTGATATTCTGGTTACAGAGATGAACTGTGCTGCACAAGAGCTTCGAAGTTTACTAAGTTCTTATCCAAACTTGGTTAATGCACCGTCACATAATGCAAAATGTAGTGCACAAACAGAAACAACAACTTCATCTGATATTCCTCAAGCTGCAAAAATAGAAATCCCACTTATGCAAATTATTCAAGTTATAACAGTGGCTTCTTTGCTTATTGAAATTGTGGCACGTGTGGAAGGCATTGTGGAAACTGTGGAAGAATTATCAGATTTGGCTAATTTTCAACCAGAAATGTGTGTGAAATCTAAACAACATTCACCAGACAACAAGATCTCCCCAGACCAACAAATTAACGAGGAAACAGAGAGAACACTACAAATGGTGTGAAGACATAGAGACCATTAATTCTTTGATCCATGAGTATATATGAATAGTGTATATGAGATCAGAGACGTTGTTGACACGTGTAAATTTACCCTTTAAAATCCAACCTACGCTCCTTGTTATTTTGTTTGAGTCACATCATACATCATGTGTTCCTAATGGATATGGATTTGTATTATATTATTGTTTAACAAGCATTGCGACTTTTATAAGAGTCTAGATTCTTTACTGGATTTTTTTGGTGTTGTGCTCTATTGAGCATTAAAGATACACTATATTGGTATTTAAAAATCTTTTTAATATATTTTAAAGTTTCAAAATCAATAGTTATTGTATTTTGAAAACACAACAAAAGAACAATACAGAAAAACTTAGTAGAGAATCCAAATTCCTTTTATAAGCATGTTCAAAGTAAAAAGAGAGTGAATTATTTGATGTGTAGCATGGCAATTCGCATGAGGTTCCAACACTAAACAAATTTTGAATGCGTTTTGAGATTTTAATAAGGACCCCAGTATTATTTTGACACCACACTTTTTTTATTGCCATTTGATATTATTCTTCATCACTATTCACTTTCTCTTTCTTTTTTAAAAATACGAAAGTTAACTTTTGTTAAAGTTATTTTATCCTTATAAAAATTGTTAAATGATTTGTCAAATGGTGTCAAACATCCTTTTTACTTTTAAAAAACAATTAAAGGATATATTGTATGTCGTCAAATTTCACAAATATATAACCATTTGCTACTTTAAGATGGTTGCATGTTGAGTTGGTGAAGGGATTAAATTCATTAAGTTAATTATATCATAATAAAAAACATAAACTAAAGTCAAAATGTACCACTATTCTTCACATTATAGCATTTAATAATTCAAATATACATTTTTTTCCTTTAACTCACTACAAAAATAATTACTTTTAGCTGAAATTATTTTTAGTTGAAATTAGTTTTGGCATTTTTTTGGGTTTTAACCCCCTCTAATGACTTTATCTAGAATTCCTCCTTCTCTTCCGAGAAGGCATAACTAAGAGATTATAGAAAATTTTTAACAACTCTAATATTAACGCAACTTATCAGAAGTTTACAAAACTCCTAGTATTTTGATTGAGGTTTACAAAGCCCTTGGTAATAACTGGGGTTTACAAAACCCTAGTAATAGATAAAGTTTAAAATCTTCGATAATACTTACAATTTAGATCAATAATCATCTTTCAATACTTTTCCATAAGATTTCAAACTCACCTTATGATTGTTAGTCTCTTTTTAATAATATATAAATCTTAAGATAAATGAAAAATTATAAAAGAGAATAGTTTTACTTTTTTATTTTATTTATAATGTTCCTGTAACATTCATAAAAGAATATAAAAAAAAAACAAAAAAAGTTATGCAATTTTTTAAACATTACCATAAGATAGAAAAGGAAAAAATCTCCAATAAGTCTTTTTAAACATTACCATACGTATTGACTTTATCACCGTGACATTTATGTTTTTATGTTTTTCAAGGACAGAGCAGTTTGCCTTAAACATGTATTTCTTGTCTTCCGGAAGAATTTCAAATTTTAATACTTAAATATAGTATTTATTGCTATGTTATTTTAACGGATTAAAAATCAGAACAACAATTTTCTCTTAATTTATTAAATTTGTTAATTTTATATTATGTTACGTCAATAGTATGTGATTTAATAACTTATGATAAACAATAATTTCTGACAAATATATATGCTGTAATTAGTGTTCATTAAAATAACAGCAAACTTAAAAGGAGAGTGTAACTCAAGTATATTTAGTGCGGGAACTTCTACACTTAGATATGAAATAGATAATTCTATTAAGTATGAGACTCTTAACGCACTAATCTTTAATTTGAAAAAAAAAAATATGAGAAAAATTACTTTCAAACTAAAAGTTGTTTTAAAGTATTTTTTGTAATTATTACTAGCCAAGTTTATAGTAATTCTTAATTTTGTATGAAAAAATTTAATCATAGTTGACTGTATGTAATTTGCACTTAATTTTAGCATGACACCACGAATTTCACCTACTTTTCTTCTTACATTTTCTTCGTCTTATTATCTTTCTTTATTTATTTGAATGAGATTATTGTCTTATTATCTTTCTTTATTTATTTGAATGAGATGATCGTAAAAACGGTGATCAAGACACCAATACAAGGATAATGATGGACAAAGACCACTACCACTATTTTACTACATCATTTTAAAAATATATATCATTTTTAAAATATAATTTTATTTTACTACAGCAAACTAATTATTTAGTTTAATATTCGAGGAAAAAAATTAGAGAAATCACATCAAATAATTTTTTAGTTCACATAAATTTCAAATTAACGTATTTAAATTAACTGATTAGCTTAAAGAGATGTACAATTAAAGAGGTGTACAATCGACTAAGAAACATAACATATAGTATTGATTTTTGTTAATATGAAAATTAAGACTGAATTTGTTTGAGAATATAAGAATCAAAAATAAAAAATTTCACATATTTATAAATATTACGTCAATGTTATTATTATATCCAAAATTTTGATATTATTATATGGAAATTATGACAATGATTATATATCTTATTCAATTATGTTCGTAATATTTTTAGGTTGTCAGAATTTATGTTTTATGTTTGTTTAAGAATGTGTAGAATTTTTGTTTTGATTGACATTATAGGTAGAGATGCACGTGAAGAAGTTGGTTTATGAGTTTTTTTTTTCTTTTCTCTTTTCTTTTGTTTTGATATAAGGGTTGAGACAATTTCATTGTCTTTATTTAATTATATTTGTTATCGTCGTTAAAAAGAATTTGCATATAATATTAAACTTTATATATCTTCTGATATGGTTTGTTTCTTGAAACAAAATGAGTAGTTATTTGCATGCGTCAAATAATAATCAATTATGAGATAATAATTTATTTATGAAACAATTAGCTAAGTATTTTAGTAAATATATATACACATCTTGGAATCTGGTTTTTAAATTAAGTAGGGATGATTTGTTAATGAATGAAAGAGTTTTAGTTGTACAGAATGATTGATTTCAATAAAACTTATCATGATGCTAGTTTTGTTCATTCTATACCACATTGAAATATTTTAGAAAAACTTACAATTGTTCAATCTTTTAGTTGCAAATATTGTTCACGATATTGTCATTTATAAGTAATTATATATTGTTTAATGTAATACTTAATTATCTCGAAAAAGGATTTTTATGAATCTTGAAAAGATAATATTATATTTATTAAGTAATTTAAAATTTATGGAGATGTCTTTAATTAAAGGATCTATAACAAGAGTCATGGCTAGGAAAATACACGAGAAATGAGTATCAAATGCAAATATAAGGTCCAAGATAACTTCACATGAGCAAAGAAAGATGTGAAGACCTAACTTAGGACTCTTTGCTTGTAAATTTTAGATTAGGATTTTATTTTGGGCCTAATAGAATAAAGTTTTCTTTGGACCATGTATTGGATCTTAGAAGAAATTGGGCTTTAAAAGTAATTTTGGACCAAAAAGGGAAATTGTGCTAAATGGACTGAGAGTAGTGCATCTACTTTAGAGAAGCTTAGAAGCTTCTCAAACTTACTCTCCAAGGATGAGAGTTAGCTTCCCATGGCAAGACAAATGTGACTTGCTTAGGTGAGAAATCACATCTCCCACACGCTCCTTTTTTGTTTCAAAATTCTACTTTCTAGACTCCTTTTTCTCTCTACATTTTTGAGATTTATTGGTCTCCTTTTGGTCTATAAAAGGAAGACTTTGGACATGCAAAAATTAGCTTGAAATTGACTAATGAAGTGTTGCCCAAATTTGTGCACAAATATATTTTCAACTCACCTTAGAGTAAACTCTTCTTTAATTTACTCTAGTCTTATTGCTTAGGAGTTGGTCTCACCTCTCTTATGAATCTTTTCACCTACACCAAACCAAACACCTTAAACTTCTTTCCTTCATGCTTTCACGTCCAATACCATCCATGGAGCCTCCATTCTTCATACAAGCTTCAATGAAGACAAGAAGAAGCCATCATGATTACTCTTATCCACCATGAATAATCAAGTTGAAAAATAAAAAATACAAATTAATTATTGAAAAACAAAATATTTATTATTGAATCATCCAGATTAAACTTCTGATGAGTCAGAATGACTTGTATAATCCAATAAATTTAATAAAAAAAACAATTCAAATTTAAATTAAAATAAATATATAAAACTATAAATCAATATTTTATTTAGGTAGTAATACCAAATCCTAAATCCAATATATTATTTTAGTCATATTCAATAATGTCAATCTTTGTCAATAACTTAAGGGAGCCAAAATAATACACTGAAACTTTATATATTTAATGATTGTCGGTAATATATAATTTAGTATAAAGGTAAGTATCATGTTGCCAACATGAAATTCATCTTTTATTTTATTTTACAGTTTTATTTTGATAATTTTCATGGTAGAAAATGATCTTTCTGTTTAGATGTAAAAATAGAAATAGTTAAAATAAGATGAATTAGACAATCAATCAAGTAAAATGTCCTTGCCTTTTTTATTTTTGCAAAAAATTGACATAATCCAAGCAAGATTGATAAATTTTTCAAATCTTAACGGTTAGGAACATCAACAATAAAATGTTGGAGTTGAAAGTATGGTTAGAAGTATCAACAATAAAATGTTGGAGTTGAAATTTTAAACTAATATTTTTTTCATCAATATTCCTATTTTTTAAAGTTTAATAATAAAAAAAATAATTTATCATAATCTAATAAAAAATTGATACGTAATTACTAAAAGAAAAACATATAATAATCAAGACACAATTAAAAATTAATTATGATTATGAAAAAACACATACTATATTATTTTTTTCTTTTGTATGTTCATAAAAAATAAATATACAAAAAAAAAATCATGAGATAAAAAATAATGTTAACCATTAAACTAATATTTAAGTACCAAGTGAGACAAACAAAGTTACTTTACTTTTTTTTCAAGAATGGAAGAAAATGAAAGAACGAGAGTAATGAGTTTGTGTCTAGTTTTGAATCAAAGAGAAAACAAAGAATAAAAAATAAGTATAATTTATAAAAAACTTCAAAGACAAAAAAAAAATCTTAATAAATAATTTTTTTATTATATTTGATTATTTATTAACATTAAATCTTGTACTTTATAAAAAATAATACATAATTTAATTTTTATCAATTTTTGGTATATATTATGTATAATTTTAAAAAGTTTAAAATTTTTGAATATATATATTATTTAAGAAAATTTCAAAAATATTTGGCCATTCTAGACTCTTCAATTAGCCGCGCCTGAATCACGTGCAATAACATAAAAAATAATCTTGGAAAGTTTTCCATAGAAGTTAATTTATACTCACTAGGTGTAGAATGTGGGTAGTATACTATTTCTTTTTTGGGTGAAAGAATACTTGAGACCAATAAAAATTTAAAATAATTTTAGTCCTGATACAAATTTCATTTGACTTTTGTAATGATGTATAAATATAATTAAGAAAATTTATATTTATCTGTAAAAATTGATTATTTACTTGTAATCTTTTACTAATTCCAGTAACTTCACATGTTTATTATAAAAATTGTAGAAGCCTTCTAATTTTTAAAAATTTTAAAATTTTATGAACTATTTCCTATTCAGAGTTTTTTTTTTTTTTTTTTTTACCAATTCATTCGAGTCTTAATCATAAGAGTATAACAGAGTCTATGACAAAAAAAACATGAGTCTAAATTGAAGTTAAAAATTGTGTCCATTTTACATATAATATTACCATGCGAGTTCATCTTCTACCCATCATACATAAGAAAATAGTAAGAATGAAAAAATATTTTTATTTATAGTGGAGAAATGTATTAGAGATAAATTAGTGTTTTAATATGTAAAATAAGACATTAAGATAGTCGAAGAATAATTGATATGAAAAGAAAAGACGGTTGTGAGTTGAATAAATTTGATGGAGAAGAAGGAAGGATCTTGAAAGTAAACCCTAAAGAGAAGAGAGAAGAGAAGAGAAGAAGGTATAAAGCAGAAAGAGAGTGGAAGAAGGAAGGAAAATGGGCGATGTAGCAGATAAATTGGCGTATTTTCAAGCGATAACTGGTTTAGAAGATGCAGACCTCTGCACCGAAATCCTCGCTGCTCACGATTGGGACCTCGAACTCGCAATCTCTTCCTTCACCACTTCCGTAAACCCCACCACCGACACCGATATTCCGCCGCAACCTCACCCTAACAATCATGTCCCCTCCGCACCCGATCTCCAACCCCTACCCCAACCGCCGCCGGGTCTCGCCTGGAAACTCATCACGCTACCCGTTTCCGTTGTTTCCGGCAGTCTAGGCTTGATCTCCGGCGCGATCGGGTTGGGTCTGTGGGCCGCGGGGGGAGTACTCTCCTACTCCCTCGGCCTCGTGGGCCTGGGCTCGGCCCCTTCCTCATCCTCCTCCTCGGCCCCCTTGGTTTCCGTTTCGGCTGCCACTTCCGAGGCCTTGGATTTCGTTGCCGCGTTTGAGAGGGAGTACGGCTCTTCCGGGCCCAATTTCGTCGGCGAGGGGTTCATGGATGCGCTCCAGCGCTCCCGGAATTCCTTCAAGCTTCTCTTTGTTTACTTGCATTCCCCCGATCACCCCGATACGCCGTCGTTTTGCCACAGGACTCTCTGTTCCGAAACCATTGCCGCCTTTGTGAACGAGAATTTTGTTTGCTGGGGTGGCAGCATTCGTGCCAGTGAAGGGTTTAAGATGAGTAACAGCTTGAAAGCCTCCCGCTTTCCCTTTTGTGCTCTCGTCATGGCCGCCACTAATCAGAGGATCGCTCTCCTTCAACAGGTTTGTTAATTCTTATGGATTTTTCAGTTTGGCGAATTGGAGTGAACTGGGACAGGTTGAGAAACATATATGGAATGAAAATATTTATATTTGTTGTCGTGATTAGTCTTTGGGCAGGTTATAGTTTCTTTGTTGTGTTTTGACTTGTATTTTCTCTGCTCCTGTATGATTTAAGTAGTCACAGTCTGTGCCACTATATGCCTGTTATAGCTCTAGTTAACTTCAGTTACATTCCCTCTAATGCACATTCTTGCTCTCATCACTTTCTCCACTTTCAGAATTTGATTGCTGTTATGGATTTGTGTTCCTCCCGCCTTCATGATCATCTGTCTCCCCTGCTGTACCCGTACTTCTATCCTGTCCTAGTTGAAATGTTGTTAAATAGATTTTATCGTGTCGTGGAATTCCTTACTTGATAATGTGGTCAGACTAGACAAGTATTGTGATCTTTGGCCTTTTCTACAATATTATCTCCTCTTGCGTCTCACAACAAGAGTTTTCTTACTTGATATGCCCTGTGTTGTTGTGTGTTACCGATTCCAAGTTTAGGCATGCCAGTCATATTAACGCAGTTCAATGCTACTTGTTTAGTGGCTGAGCCAACCCCCATTTGCACAAATTGCATGTAAAACAAGGTTTACACTTTTAACTTTGTTAGAATTGGTAATTTATGATAGATCAGACGGTGAAAATGGCTTTCGGCACTTCTCGATGTGACAAATATGTTCATAATCTGTTAAAACATGGATAAAAGACTTTCCCCCCAAAAAATTTTCATGCTATATTATTCCAGAGTAAGCTCGAGGCTTTAAATGTCACTGTTGATGTTGTTTAGTCCTGGTTATTGTCAGAGAAAGGAATACTGACAAGTGGCAAATAATCTTTCTAGTTCCGCTCACAGTTTAAACACTAACAATGACATCTTCAAGGAAACATCCTTTTCAGAATCCTTTTATTGGGGATAACCACTTTTTCATTTTCTTACTGTTATGATATCTGTCTTCGTAGCTTTGAGGTTGTTATGAATCTGAATAAAATTATCTACATTAATTTCCTTTTTTTTATTGTACAGAACTTGATTTCTAGAGCTACATGAATCACACGGTGCCATTCGGCACCTTTAAAACTAAGCTTTAGGAATATTATTTATCATGAGACTTCCTCCGATGTCCATTTAATTTCCCTCTCTTCCTTTTCACTAGAGTAAACATATTGTAATCTACTCTTCTGACTGGTGCAATCTACTTCAGTACTAGAACAATAGATCCCAATAAAATCATCATTAGAAATACATTTCTGTATCAAGTACCTTTTCCTCTATCATGTCGCAAGAACTGATGTTGGCTAGATGAAGCTGATTATTTTATCTATGTAGCTATTATTCCTACCTAGTAGGATAGGGATTATTTGATATTGTTCTGCTTAGTTTTTCATACTGTTTCATATTGGACCGGTTATTGGACCGGTCAAGGTGGATCAACGGTTAAGTTGCATGAATTGGTATATATTAATTATATAAAAAATGCATGTAAGGTATATCATATAAATAAATAAATAAATAAATTTGGTACATATATGAATACTAATATCACTGGATAAGTTGTCAAGGGAAACTTAACCAATCCAAGGAGCTCAGTTCAATTCTACCTTGTGTGGAGGTTTCTAAAACTTGGTAACGCTTTTAATCTCTGCAAATCATTCCCTTGGGAAGTTAAACTCACTCCACATACAGGCTTAGTCTGTGTGCATTGGGATGCATGTCAGCTTTTGTTGCACAATGTGAAGATCCACTTTGTAGTGTCAAACTCATGAATTAAAATAAGTATTCTAAAACCAGTCTGAGTCATACTTTTTGGGTTATTGGTTTTGTTGGAAGTCCCACATCGATTAAAGATAAAACCAATTTAGAATATATAAGTGGGTGCAAACCTCACCTTACAAGTCGGTTTTGTAGGGTTGAGTTAGGTTTAAAATCCATTTCTTAACATGGTATCAAAGTCATTGTTAGTGTTGGACATATTGTTGTACCCGCTACCGGACTATCCATTAGTGTCAACTCTCACATTCAAAATGTATATATCTTAACGTGAGGGGCTGTGTTGGAAGTCTCATATCAACTAGAGATAAATTCAATTTAATATATATATATATATATATATATATATATATATATATATATATATATATATATATATGTGAGTGCAAACCTCACCTTCTAAGCTGGTTTTGTATGATTGAGTTAAGCTTAAAATCCACTTCTTACTAGATTTAGTGCATACACCAGTTCAGTGACATATTCAATCCACTAAAGATTTTAAATCTGCTATGCCATCAGTTCCCAGCCCAACTGGTTGGACTTGCTGGACAGAGCTGGTTTTGATAACTTATGTTTTTTATGTTGCTTGGCTTGGTCCTTTGTCACTTGAAAATATTTTCTTCCTCCCCGGTTGGTACAAGACACTTCTGCTTATGAGGAAGGTTTTGATTGTTGATGTCAAGTGGTTATGCCACAAGTATGCTTAGGAAAACTGTATATAGATTCAATTCCACCAGCATTGTTAGAATATGCGAAGAATATTTCATCTCATGACATAACAATATTGTATTTTAGAATGTTAAACCCAAGAGTAAGTAAACTTAATTTATGTCTTCATTACTGGAAACTATATGGTTTAGGTCGGAATTACAGTTCATTACATAGACAAGACAGGCTTTTCCGCGGACAAGGAGTCTCCTGCATTCAGGCTTTTGCACATTTTATTTCCCCTTACGAGTTTCTTAGAGTGATTTATTAGGATTAATTTCCCTATTATCTCCTTGTTCATTATTAGTCATTATGATCTTGTAGTAGTTAACTCTTCATGTTTTATACCACTTTGTAAGACCTTATATTAAACCAAAATCATATCAATTTGGTTGTATTTAACTAAGTATACAGTCACCTTTATCTCATTTTCCTCCCTCTTTGCATACGTAAAGTAAAGCTCCCTAAATTCAATAAGTAGTTTTTTTTCTAGAAAGGCTTAGAGTCCATATTCTTTATTTTCTACTGAAATGGCGTGCCACTTATTAAAGTTGATAAAGTATTATGATTATGATACTTTCATTGTTAATCTAGTTCATGTAATGCAGGTTGAAGGTCCAAAATCCAGTGCGGAGCTGCTAGTGACACTGCAGAGAGTGCTTGAAGAAAGTTCCCCTGTTCTTGTTGCAGCTAGGCTCGATGCAGAAGAAAGACGAAATAATATGCGCTTAAGGGAAGAGCAAGATGCTGCATACAGGGCTGCGCTAGAAGCTGATCAAGTATGTTGTTTTGCAGTTTATGGGTGTGTTTTTTTTCTTGTTTCGTATAACTTTTTGTGTTCTGCACACAATGGCTTGGCTGTTTTTGTCTATCTCAACTTTCTTTGCAGAGGCCTTTATCGAAAGACCAGGCCTGTTAGTGCAATGGATTAATGTTGTATATATGTTCAGGCTAGGGAACGTCAGAGGAGAGAAGAAGAAGAACGTCTTGCAAGGGAAGCTGCTGAAGCTGAGAGGAAACGCCAAGAGGAGGAAGAGGCTCGTGAAAGAGCAGCACAAGAAGCTGCAGAGAAAGAAGCTGCATTAGCTAAAATGCGTCAAGAGAAAGCTCAGTCTCTTGGTGAAGAACCTGAAAAAGGACCTGATGTTACACAGGTACAGTATTAGAAGATTTAGCTGTGATTTTATTTCTCCTTTAGCCAGCATCTTTCATCTGTTTATATAATAACTGGTTCAGCTTATATAGTTTCACTTGTATTCAAGATCTCAGCTTTAATTCATATGATAAGTTTGAACTTAAAATTCTTGATGGTTTCACTTATATACATGATGAATGATCTTTACTTCTAGTTCTGTATGTTTTGAAATTGCTTTAGCCTCCCTCTTTAGTATCTCTCTTTTCAGTTCAGTTTTTGTTTGACTGTGTTGTAATTTACATGATAATTACATCTGTGTTTATGAATGGATAGGTTCTGGTACGGTTTCCAAATGGTGAACGTAAGGGAAGGAGGTTCCACAGCACCGCGACACTTCAGTCTTTATATGACTATGTTGACTCACTGGGAAGTTTAGAAGCCGACAGTTACAGTCTGGTATCCAATTTTCCACGGGTTGTTTATGGACAAGAAAAACTGGCATTGTCTTTGAAGGAAGCAGGATTGCACCCTCAGGCCAGCTTATTTGTGGAGCTCAGTTCATTAGAATGAAGCTTGCCTAATAATCTTACGGATACATGAAGATAAGACCTGCAAATAGGGAATTCTGTGGTGTTTCATTCTTCCGTCTAAAAAAATTGACTGGTTGAACAATTAAAATTGTTAGATGCATAGGTTGTCGTGGTTTTTGTAGTTTTTATTTTTCTTATTTTCAATTGAATCAATCAAACAGATAGCGACATGTGGAGATGGTTTAGAATAATGATATATATATATAATATATAATATATATTTGGTCCTTCCCTTAATTAGGAAGTTCCCAAGTGTTATCTGTCTGTATATTTTGTTTCTGATTATTTGTGTTGATTTAGCATTCGACCAGCTACCGGGTTCCCATGAGCAGCACTTCTTATAGTTTATCAAAGGTAATATCTGTTTTTGGTCTTAAAATATTGATTCTAATCCTCATAATAATTTATATATTGTTCTTATTTAAAAAATACGCAAATATAATGAAATCAATTGGTGAATTTTAGAATTGTTGTTTGAGCAGAAATACAAATTACCCCCATTGTAAGAGCTTAGGCTCTGTTATCTGTTTTCTGAAGGTTCTTTGGGGGAGACCCAGTGTTAATTTCTTGATCGAATGTGGTACCTTCAACTGGTGATCGAATCAGCTGAAATGTCGTTTTTCTGTGAAAAAAGTGACACACTAACCAACTGTACCCTCATATCACATCATTCCATATCAGATATTTTTCCATACATTAAATTATTAGGATACCATACAAATTTCACCCACAAAAAAAGAAAAAAAAACTTCTTAAGATTTTATTTTAAATTGAAACTGTTTCCATGGAAAAGAAAAAGTGATTGATGATCGCATCACCAAGGTTCCCCAAGCTGGTCCAAGATGCATAAAACAACATATCCAAATTATTATACCTTCTTCCAACTTGATATTCCCAGGCAATTTGTGAAATCCTCCCAGATCTTCTTCAATTTGATCAATCAAAATGTTACTGTCTTCAATAACATGGATTTTCAATATACTCTTTTCATGATGAGTCACAACTTGAGAGAATAAACAGAAAACAACAAAAAATGGTGAAATGAGCATATACACAAACACATAACAAGCACTGTCAAATGCTTACAATATGGAGAAGGTACTAGCAGTTTTCCCTGACAATTTTAGCCTTCTCAAGAACAAACTTTCCTTCTTTGTACTTCTGAGATTCCTCATAGGCTCTCTCATACTTCCAACCAAGAACTTGATGGCAGTCAGAACAGTAGACATCAGCCACAGTGTGAAGACCAGTCATTAGTTCTCTGTCTTCTTTTGATCCCACACTAATATTCAATGCATGACCAAACAGAAAAGCTCTTCCACTTTTCCCCTGAAAATAAATTGGACTTACTAACTTTCCCATAAACAAAAACTTTTCACCTTATCATTCTTCTTATCTTTCGCTTCTTTTAACAAAATTCCTTCTATTATTAAACATGTGCAAAACTCTTCAGGCTTTGTGGATAAGATACATTTCCAAACAAAATTTAGAAAAGTGCCCTTCTTTTTTGGGTAATATACAAAAGTTTTTATATTTCTTATACACAACTCCCTTCTCTGTGTACATTACAAATAATTATCTCTACAATTGGTAAAACTTGAAACTATTAATATTCGAACGATAACATAATTTTTAGCATTGGAGTAATGGAAAAAAATTAATAATTATTGATGGCATGATTATCAGAATCGTTTCAAAAGTATTGCAACAAAAAAAAAATCAATGCAGATGAATAATTAATAATTAAATGAATAAACTGTCATTTCATTTTTGTTATTCAGTTCATTAAACATATTTTAAAAATAGTTTTATTCCATCTCATCGATAAATTTTTGAAAAATATTTTAATGCAGTATTTTAATTTTGAATTCGAAATAGTTTATTATTATTATTATTATTTTATAATACTCAAATTCTGTTTTAAAACTTTTCTCATATGAGAATGATGGTGACGTATTTTCAGAATGGAAGGAGTTTTGTCTAACGTTTAACAAATGGAGGGGATGTGAATAAAAATACAGGATGTATAAAACTTAAGATTTTGTGCTCAAATTCATCATATTCATAAGATGGGAAAAGTTTTGTGTTGCTTTTAGAAAATTACTCTTACTAAAAATGAATAAATTGGAAGCAAACTGAAATTTCTTCCAAAAATCCAATCATATCATGTGACAGTAGAATGGTTCTCTTGTTTGATCAATGATAGCAGGGTATGCTGTGAAGTGAACAGATCAAATGAAATTGATAACAGAATAAGAGTTAAAGCTGACTGAGAACAGTGTTCACCTGAAAAGCCTTAGAAATCACATCATCGTGAAGAGCAACATGGTTTCTACAATTAGAGCAACAGTACAATCTGGCTCCAATCACTTCCTCCATTTCAAAGATTATCACAACTCGATCCTTTTTAACCAAGAACAGTTTAGTCAATAGTGTTCATCAGATCATGAACCATGATCATAGCATTTTCAGTTTTCAATTACAATTTCAAAATGAATTTGCAGGTACCTGCTTCTTGTAGCAGTGGATGAATCACTCTGCTTAGACCTTCAAAGATTAGAAACTTTTCCTTTTTTTCAGGGCTTTCTTCTGCTACCTCAGTCACACATTCTGTGAGATTTTTCTCTCTCCAACAAGTTATAACATAGTGGGGTTTGATTAACACAGTGGTTTAATTCCAAAGTTAAAAGATTTTCTATCACTATATAGTACACTGAAAAGTCTCTAGAATTTCAGTGCCACCTATTTTTAAAAAACAAATGGTCGGTCACAGATACCAGTCTCTTAACACGTGTAATTTTGTCTAATTTCTTGTGAAGAACAGAAAAAAAAAAGATAGTTCTTCGATCCCCCACCTCCTATTTTGGGTCATTATCTGTTTTTTCAAATTAAGTAATTGAAATTATGTCTCTGGATATATTTATATATATAGAATTGATTTTAACTTTTCTTATTTTTGTTTGATAGTGCAGAATGTCGATAATTCACCATAATGAATATGAAATACTGTACATCTGATTATTTCATAACTCATAAGATCTTTTAAGAGAATGACAATAATTCAGCACAACATTTGTCAAATTTGTCTCTGATAAATGAAGGATTGAAACAGTATAACGCAAATCTCCAATCACAAAAGTATTACAATGGTGAAAGAATCATTATATGAAAAGGGTAAACTCAACAAATGAATCATTGAGCATTGAGCATTGACATTGACATTGTCACGTAGCTAATACTCACATAAGGAAGAAAAGAATGCAGATATCAGAAATCCAATGATGAGAACTTGAAAGGTTGAAGTGAGTTGAGATGAGGTTGAGGTTGCTGGTGTTGAGGTAGAAGCAGCTACAGGAATATTGCCAAATACTGTGGGATAAGAGGGTGCAGATGCAGGAGCAGCATCTGCAGAATCAACATTTTCTGAGATTATTCCTTCACCTACAGCTATATGAAGCTTCTGATTCTTCTGGCAATGGCCAGCCACACCACTAGTGAAGTAGAATTGGCCCTTTGATGTAATGTTAAACAAAGAATTGCCATTGTTCATGTACAAGATAGGGTCTTTGATGTTGCACTTCATGAAGGATTCTTCGGTGACTTGAATCACTGAATCTTGGCTTGGTGGGTACAGAAACACTGTGTAAGCATATACAATGATAACACATGAGATCATAAGATTTGTATTGTATTGTACCCTTTTTGTTAACCAAAGTGAAAAACATAGGATATAGCAAATAGTGTAAACTTACGAAGGGAATCTCCGATTGTGAGATTTTGATGCGTGGACCATTTTTTGTAGAGTTGTGGATTTGATGAGGTGGGTGTGCCCCAAGCATCAAGATCTCCAACTTTGTATTGGTAGCAAAAAACCTTGCTTTGGATTTGGACCAATGTGAGGAAGAGAAACGCCAACATTCTGTTGGGACTTGAAAGATTGGCCATCTTGGTTCTTCTCAGAGTCACACTCACGTTAGATTTTAGAGTTATAATCTAGGACCACTCAGATACGCCCAATGGAGGGTTCGTAATGAGATCCAGAAAAAACCACACTTTCAAGGTCAATTTACTTGGGTGCCCTTGTTTCTCTGAGTCAAAATTTTTAGAGTATTATAATTCCTACATGATACAATTTATTACTTCATATAGTTGGTTTTCATTCATTAGATTTGTTCTTCTGAAAAAGACCTAGATTTAAAACGTAGTTTCTTTTATCGACAAATATTAACCGGTAGTAATATGTTAGTTCTGTTCTGATTGAAGAGTTGAATTTACAATTTTTTTTACTTTCTTTTCTATCTTTATAAATGAGTCAATCTTAATTCTTCAAATTTTCAAACATTGTAAAAGGGATATGGTTAATATTGAAAGTCTCACATGAATTCATTAATATATATATATATAAAAATAAATATAAATTCATCTTCTAAATCGATTTTGTAAAATTAGATTTAAAATTAATTTTTTAATGATCATGTTTGACAAGAAAATAAGATAGTGGTAGAAGAAGAATATTGAATAATGTGATGGTGAGAAAGTAGTGGTGAGTGTAAAGGGTTAAAGACAAAGAAACAGATAAACTTGACAACTATATGCACTGATAATGTGCACATGAGCCAGTTGGCAAACTATATTAGTTTATGAGGTTTCTTCTTCTTATATTGAGAGTGTCTCTGTGTGTATAATTGCGTCACAGTATTGCATTATCATGTGCGGCCAGGAAGAAAAACACCAAACTTCTCCAGACACATCACATGGCTAGCTCAATGGGATGCCTGAAAATTTTTCGTAAACATTATTTATCAACGAAATTAATAGAAATTCTGTATCAATGATGAATTAAAAAAAATTAAGTCAATCAAAGTTATAAAATAATCGTAACAAACAAACACTCTAAAATCTCCAAATTCTTTTCTTTTTGTGTATTTTGAAGATTCAGTAAAACGATATCACTAAAACAAATTAGTAGAGGACTTGACTCCAGTCTAAATATAGGTTTTTTAAAAAGCTATTTTATAAAATTGATTAGAAATTACAAAATTAGAAGAAAAACATCTTAAACACAAATTTAGACTCAATTTTTGTCAGCACGTCAACAACACAGTATATTAAAAAGAATTTGTTGTTATTTTTGTCATCTAAGAACAGTAATGAAGATGAGAGAAATTTTGTAAGTTAAAATTTGTGGTAGATGGTTGTTGGAGCTAAGGAAAGTCAATGTTTGCGAAGATTGTACGATATGAGTGGGTACAACAGTTGTTTGATAAAGTAAAAGTGTCAGTAGTACGTTTTAAAGCCGAATAGTAGTCCGAGGTTTTTCAGAAGAGGGGAAAAATTGTACAAATTTTATGTTTGTTTGGTCCAACAGATAAAATAAAGATGAAATTCTTTAAATCGATGTAAAATTCATAATATTTCCAGTTCCACTATCGATTGAGGGTAGTTACTTTCCTCTTCGATTCATATATGCATGGACGACCAACTAATAAATACGTATCCATTAACTCAATTTGACCTTATAACATACGTATCCAACAACATAATACTATTTATAGTTTTAAAACAAGTACTTTCTTTACAAATTTAACTTAACAAACAATATTTTTAAAGAAATGCAACACTAATTATAAAATTTTTTTAATTGTAAATATACAATTATTCTAACATATAGTGTACATAATCATCGAATTAGTACCAAATCATATTTAACTGCTACATTAATAAATTTTAATCTAAGAAAAATTATTGAAGTAAATTTACCAAGAATTACTTCCGAGTAACTTTTTATTTGGGTTTTTAGGAAAAACATATTTTCTTAATTAAAAGACACCTTTTACAAGAGCATGGTAATTATACAAGATTTTTTAAGAAAAACATGAAGACCTCAAAAAAGTTATTTCAACACTTCCATATCAAACGGAAAACAATGGCACATGAAAAAAGTTATACAACAAATATTGTATCATAAAAATGACCTTTCCTTTTTAGGTTGAAAATGTGGTCCTAATTGAAGAATCAATTGCTTAATGCTGGCTCGTGTAACATAATTAAATTGTTAACTTGGATGCTATAACGTAAATAGAATAGTAGAACGAGAATATTTTAGCATGCTGAGTTTAATTTGATACAGAACCTATTTGATACAACAAGCCTATACAAGTTCAAATCCGATATAGTTTAAGGATAATAATAAAAAGAGTTCAATATGTAGTAGGGGTGTTATTTCTGGCACGGGGTAATCCCCACAACTTTCTTATGAGTTATCACGAGAATTCCGGATTAAACTGCAAACATGGGACGTTGCAGAAGGATACAGAAGAGAAGCTTATTTACATCTGAATTTTTAAATGAAATAAATAATGAGATTGACTATGACATATCATTTGCACTAGCTGGGCTTAGATAGTCACAAAGGCTTATTGATATTGAACACAAGCAAGGCTGGATCAGAAATATATATGACACTTACCAAGGACTATTTCTCCTTCGGTAAACAGAGAATTGGAGTCCAAAGCATGATTGATCACTCGCCTGGATGTACATGTACATCGTACATGTACTTCATCAAAGAGGATCATAATTATCAACCTTCATGCATATTCCTCTCTTTCCCCATTTTGTTCTTGGCTGTAGACAGCAGCTACCTGTTGTTGTAACTGTTCAAAGCGATAACCAGATCGATCGTTAGTTTCACAGGCACCTTCAATGCTTCAATTTTAAATGGATTCAGCTTGGATATGAAATTTATGTAATCCAAGCAAGTAGCAGAAGAAAATCCAGAACAGATGGTGAAATATAAAATCTTGTACAGAAACTAACCTGCACGTATCTTAACTTCTCGTAAGTTAGTTCATCAGTCAAATTAATCATCCTGATAATACAATGACAGAAGGTGTGTTAACTTCGTGAAGCAGAGAGAAAGGGTGACCAGGAAAGCATATTTTATGAGCTGATATTTACTAACCGAGATTGAAGTTCTGAAATTTTGGCTAGCAGCATCAGTTCCCTCTCTGAAACTGCTGTGTCAACCTGTAAAATGACGCAAATGCCAGGTAAGACATAAAGCTGATGAAAAATCAGTGTGTTCTACTGCAGGTTTGTCACAAAAAAAGGTGACTAGCTCTGAGCAGAAAATTGACATACACAGTAGTTAATAAAAATTGCGCGAACAAGTGAAAAGAATTAATCTAACGAAATTTGCTTACACTTCCATTGTTTTCTGAATTGCGAGGCAATGGTGGCAACTTTCCATTCTGAGAAGCTGAAAAAATTGATTGTTTTGTACTCGTTAGTTCATCTAATATTAAGGAAAAAAGATTCTCAAACATAACCAATGAAAAATCCTTCACTCACCATCAATTGCCTCTGCGGATTGCAAGCCATTCAAAATATTCATTATAAGATCCTGGAATTAAAGAGAACTTTCCAGTATGATTATAAATTGGTAGAAGTTACATTTCAAAATTATCAGTTTTTCAGCAGACAAACTCAAGCAAATTATGTCATTGCTCGAACTTGAAGCTTCTCTCACCTGTTGAATAGATGTCTGCTGGAAAAGATTATGAAGATGAGGCACTAGAAATGATGCAGGAATATTCATATTGGCAGAATCATTGGAGGACTGACCAATTGGCTGAAGAGAAATACATCCAATGAAAGACGGAGAAGTATTAGTTATCGAATACAATAATAAATGAAACATCCCACACAAGTGTAACTAACCAAAGAATCCAAATATTCAAAAAAAAAAAAAAAGGATGTTACTGGAATTTGGGTATAGGGCCAATGGAAATTGTACAAACCATTTGTTTATAATCCACCATCCAATCACCAACACTGGCAGATTTCCTCATTGGAGACCCCTGCATGTAATGTAAGCGGAAGATAATGTCATCCGAGGGATAAGAAAAAACATCAAAATATAAACAATAATCAATTACATCATCAACCAACCTGTGACGATCGGCGTGAAACTGAACTTACAGGAATATCCTACGCAATAACATGAAGTCAGTTAAGGTTGTCGAAAGGGACAAATTGATTATTAAGAAAAGACATACCTTCACCAGATCTAAATTTTCTGATGTCACTGAAAACCGTCCTTTGATTTGCACTAGATTAGCCTTATTAGACTTATCATCCAAGGAATCTCTGAATCCTAGCAAGAATTGGGGAACAGAATCAACACCGAGATTTAAGATGGCCGATTAAAATATACTAGAACTTGTACAAATAGCCTTACGGTGTACATGATGATTCAAATACCTCCAGAAGATTTTATTGGTGCAGATAAACTATTTGCTGAAGCTCGGTTTGGAAGCATTAATGGACCACTAAAGCTTGGAGCTCGTCGAATATCACGATTACTTTTCTCACCTGACAACTGATTTTCATTCTCAAACCTAAAGAAGTAAGAGCATTACAAATCTTAACAAGCCAAAGATCACATTATTGATAACATGAAAACCTCAGTCACCAAGCAGCATAAAGTGCGGAACAAAAATGCACACATTAGATTTATTCATTCAAAATTAAAACTACACATTTTACACGGTGCATTTATGGACAACTCGATAAATATAGAACGGGTAAAGAACATTATTCAGAAAACACGCAAATTACAAAGATAAATTTTGAACTTACTAGAACTCGGTAAAAATAAAATAAGCATGATTGTCTTGTTTATAGGTCACCACACATAGTTTCGAAATTAAAGGCTGTTTCACACTATCAATGCAAATTCCAAATGGAGAATGCGTCCCAACTTGGCAGGTGTTTGCACACACATGAATCAACTCATATTGATGCGAGTTACACTCACGCAACTTTCCGGTGGATGACCATTGGATTATATTATCATAAAATCTAGTACATCCAAAGCTTTTCAATTGGTTGTGCCACTATGATCACACAAGAATTACTGTAGAAGATGCAGTAAGATTTTGAGGAAAGTGCAACACAACGAAGGCAGGTAACTTGTGGGTAGTAAAAGATAACAAATTAAATTAAAGTTCTCTATATATTTATAATTTACTAAATTACAGGATTTGTCATTGATACAGAAAAAAACACAAGCTATTCATGAGTTTTAAAAGTAAAACCTAAGATTTATATAACAAATCTGAATTCAAACTTTGAGCTTCTTAATTTAGTATCTCAAAAAAGTTTATTTAAACATTTAACAAGTCAAGATTAAAAAGTTATGTACAATTTAACCGTTTTAGAGCCTTACTATCTCCATTGCTTACACACATGAAGGGAATCACCTTACGGTACTCCCTATAAAAAATATTTAAGCATAATTTATTTCTATGATATTCAACAACTACGACCATAACCAATTCATTTTATATTATGGTTCACTACAAGAATCAAACATCATCATAATATTATTCTATTGTGAGTCATGTTTTTAGGCAAACCATTGACCTCTAAATCCTTCTAATGATTTTACTGTTGTTTATCTTAGTTTCCTCTAAATTAACAAAGGTTTACCCTCCAGCTGATCCACACTTTCCGTACTAGGGTATATACACATGCTCAAACCAAAAACCAATGTGGAACTGAAATGCTTTGAAAGATATAAAGTACAGAACCAATATAACTAACTCATCCTCCTTTTCATAGGAATTTTACTTTTTAATCTTTTACAATATATACAGTTTATATTCATGATCTTATTTTACATAAAGGTAACTTCTAAATGTTATTTTTGTCCTTGAAATTGAGAAATTTATGTCCTTTATTTCTAGGACCAATACTTCCAACAAATTTAGCAAGCACAAAACAGTTCCAATTCTCAGTAGTCAAGGCAAAATAAAAAGTATCTAAACTTGCAAATTAAGAAAGTACCAGGTCATGGTCCTATAATTTATATAAAGCATTACATCTTCAATAATAAAACATCAAAGCCTACTATTTTTCATCTTTCTTCACTTAAGAGCCTAAATACACAAGGTACGATGAGTGGCGTGGAAGAAAATAGCTCCCTGGCTACTAAAATAATACAAAGGTAAGGGCATTATATAATAGGAACCATTGCCCCTCTTACAACTTATTTGAGGGGAAACAAGGTAATAAAGGAATTTTATATTGAAAACTATCCTTGTTTCCTGTTTTATGCCATAAATTTAGAAGTTATAAAATGTCTGGAAGGGTTATATTGAAATTTTGCTCTAATAATTTTAACTCTTTAACCCCTCGTTTTTGGAGGGTAAGCTTTGTTACTGTAGTAAGCTTGCCACTTGTGACCTAGGTCACAGGTCCTAGGAACAGCCTTGCAGCTTTCAAAGGTAAGGCTGCATACATGTACCCTACTCAGACCTTCACTGGGTGGGGAGGCACATGCACTGGAACACTTTTTTTACCCCACATTTCCTTTCCCTTTGATCATCAAATATAGGGAAGGCAAGTTATTTCCATTCCTTCCGTCCCTTTCCTTTTCTATTCCATTTTCTCTCAAACTACCAACACCAGCCTAATATAAAAACAACAAATATATATTTGAAAATACAATCTACCTTTCAAACGCACGCCCTTTCTCAGATAAAGAATGACCAAGCACTGATCCTGGCACCAGGGGTCCACTTTGGGTTTTACCAAGTTTCACTGATTGTGATTTAATCTTGCTTGTTCCGATATCATTCTCTAAAGTAGAAGATGTTGTTGCTTCAGCCACTGATCCATTTCTCTTCTCACTCTGTGGTATGTCGTTACTACCTACTTGTACTGCAAACTCATCTTGTTGCAAGTTATTTGAATTCTTTTTGTCAATAGAAAACTGGAAATCACTTGTACCCTGTCATGACAAACAACAATGATTTTAAAAATCCTTTTTGAGATATAGAAAGTTTAGAACAGTTGACCAAACCTTGTAAGAGCTGAAGAATTTGTTTTCATCTTCTTCCCTCATCTCTGCAATATCATCATCGTCCTGCATCTGGTAAAATTGAAGACATTTGTTCAGGTCAAGAGAAAAACTAGTCAAGTAAAAACAATCTAAAAGAAATTAGCATACCAATGCAGCTTGAGCTTTCAAGTCATCAATATCGAAGTTCCATGCACTAACTCCCCGATGATATTCACTCTAGAAATTAAAATAAATAAGTGGATTAGATTTCAATGGTTATAAAAGTAACAAGGCTATTTTTCCTTGATATACGTGTTCTAGGATTTTAACTGAGAAACTTCAAAAGCCAAGCTTCCGAAATAAATGGCTATCTTTCAATCTCAATTGCAAATGCCTTTTTCAGGACTGGGACCAATTGCATAAATTCCTCTCGTTTGTAAAGACTAAAGAGGTGTAATAAACTGGAAACTGGAGATTTTCCAAGGAAACAATGCACAAGCAGGAAAAACGTAATTTTATGACAGAATTGTTTATTTATAATAAAGCTTTTTGTAGAAATGTTTTTCAAAAAAGTACTTATTAACAAAGAAAATTTCATAGCAAGGCAAATAAGCAGGAAATCTTGGTTATTGTACATAAGTGTTGAAATGGTCACCTCAGTATTTTAGTTTGCAAATTGATAAAAATAAATGTTCAATTTTGGATTTATAATGAGCAATTTAAATAGTGATGCAAGGCTACTTTTAGCTTTTGACTGAAAATTTCTCAAAAAATAACTAGTAAAGTTTAATTGAGATATAGATAAAAGATGAAAAATGAGGATAGATTGAAAGACATGGCTGATTAAGAAGATTGAGCATATATATAAAGATAAGAGAAGGACAATTTAAAAAGGTTGATAGAGAAATTCATAAGTCAACTGCCGGAGTGGCGTGAAAGATGGATATCCAAAGTAAGAAAGTGAGGAGAATGAGTGCCACTCTCCAAATTGTGTGTTCTAACTTACAGTACAAGAGTAAATCGAAAAATGTTGAAGCAAGATCAACCAGAGTTATACCATTTTAAGTATGTAATGCACTGTACCAATCAACCAAACTTGAATATGCTATCAAGGTTTCAAGCAGAAAAGGAAACCAGTATCAAGGAAAGGGGAGCGGGGTAAACTTGGATAACATCAGTCATTCTTGAAAATGCTCTTATGGCTCATTGACTATATATCTCATCACGTGACAAATAAAATTTAATATCAGCCTTACTTGAGATATAGCTTCTTGTTCTGCAGAAGGCATTTTCTTCAGTGCTAGCTGAGCTGCATCTTTAAGCTGCAAGGTTATTGCGTTGTCAAGCACAGGAAAAGAAACTGGTTAAGTGAATTTATATAACAGACATGCAGTGAAGTGCACATGACATCAAACCTGGAGGGATTTGACACGGTTCCACAGTGGTGGTAAATCAGCAAATAATTTCTTAACAGAAAGTTCCGGAGGCTTAGCTTGTCTGAAGAAGGAGTGTTTGAGCAACTTCTCCACAGATGGCCTCTTTGTTTGATCTTTTACCAGGCACATAGCAACCATTTCCTTAAAAGACTGGGCACAACTGGAAATACTTTAATTAGACTGCTACTACTCCAACTATAATAATAATGATTATTATTCTTATTATCAATAGTGAAAGCACAAGCATGGCATTTCCATGTGTCCACGTTTCTATTACGCTAAATTTGATATATTTTAACAATTCATCTAATTATACATTGACAAGAAAATTAAATTGTTCAATATTTTTTTTATTGTGTCTGTTTAGCAGAAACATAGTCACTATCATGTTTGTGTGTTCACATTTAATAATCCTTGATGGTAAATGCATTTAATACCGAAGTATTGGTCTAGGCAGAAAGAACACCCATACCTTGGAGAACTTTCTGTCACGATCATAATCAAGCCCCGGAGGTGCATTCTGAATTGTCATCAAAAGAACCTACACAAAAAACTAACTGTGAATCCCTATTTCATCCGCACACCACAACAAATCACAAAAACCTACAACCCAAAGAACATAACCATTCTGAACACGCTGCAGCAAATAAATACCACTTTGACAAACCTTCATGGGAGGATACTTGGAGAAAGGTGCGTGACCATGAGCCAACTCCAACGCCGTGATTCCAAAAGACCAAATATCCGCTCTGTCAAACCCAACACAATTCAAACAAACAAGAAACCAAATTTCTGTCACAATTAATCCAAACCACCAAACAAAACTTAGGTAAAGTTACTAAAGTACTTCCTATGTTTCTTCAATCAGAATTAGAATTGGATTTTATTTAGTAAATACGCATGATACGGTCCACACTAAAGGTCAACATAAATTAACAAGCTAACAAGACTAAACTCCAATTCCAATCAAACAACACTAAAAATCTCCACGTTTTATCCAAAAGAAAAAGAGCACTAACTGACTTGAAATTATATCCGGTTCCAGGCTGCAGCACCTCCGGCGCCATCCTGCGAAAAAACATGAACACTAAAACATGAAAATCATATAACGGAGCGCAAAAAGAGGAACAGCAAAACCGTAACCGAAGCGAGTGAAGCACCAGCAGGGAGTTCCGACGAAGGTGTTCCTGGAGCGCTGGCGGTCGCCGGTGTCGAACATGCAAGCGGAAACTCCAAAGTCGGCGAGCTTGACCTGGCCGTTGGAATCGAGGAGAATATTCCCAGCCTTAACATCGCGGTGAATGTGTCCATGTCGGTGGAGGTACTCGAGCGCCTTGAGAGTCTCCTTGAGGATAGATCCGATGGCTGCCTCTTCGAATCCTTCGGGATACGCCGCCTTCATGAGGTGCAAGCAGGAGCCCTGCGCCATGAATCCCATGACCACCCACAGACTGCGGTCCACGACGAAGGAGCAGAAAGCCCTGACAACGTTGGGATGCTCGATGAGGCTCATGGTCTGCGCCTCCCTCCTTATGTCGTCGAGATTGCTGTTGCATCGATCCAGATCCAGACACTTGACGGCGACCTCCTCGTTGTAGGGAAGGTAGATTGCGCGGTAGACGGTGGCGCTGGCGCCGTAACCAACTTCTTCTAGAAGCTTGTAATCGGCGGGATTGGCGGAGTAGCTTCTGCTCCCCATTTGAAAGTGAATTAAGTGAAGAAAGACCTAAATTGACCCTCAGCTCTCTCAGTTGACCCACATCAATTGAATTGAAAAGAGTAGAAGAGAGTATGGAGTATGGTGGTGCGTGCGGTAATAATAAGAATATGAATAAGAATAAGAAGTAGAAGATTAATAGAGTGGTGAAGAAGAGGAGTAGAGGCTTAGGAGTAGAGAGGAATGACGGTGAGGGGTGGGCACACCAACAAAACAACAACGCCCATTTCTAACGCCTGACATGTTCCTTCTTCCTCGTCCTCTCTCTCCTCTCCGCTTCCGACTCTTTCAATGGGACCCTCCACTCTTCTTTTTCACTTTCTACTGCCCTTAACTTTTCCCAATCATTCTTCTCTATTTTTTTTTTCATTTACTTTACTATACTTTTTTAATTATATTTTTCATGCCATTGCATTTGAGTCTGACTAAACTTGTATTTATGATCGTGGAAATATGCATGCAATAAATTTTAAAAAAAAATCATAATTTTTTTAGAAAGATATATTTTTTTATTAAATTTATCTAAAGTTGAAATGGTGAAGTCAGAAAAAAAAATGTATATTGACATTGTTAAATAAAAGCATATTATATCGTTTACCCGGACAAATTGACTTTTATCGTATTCATTGTAAAAGTTAATATACGTTATCTTTTGTCGTTCATATCGATGCAAGTGGATAACTTTTTTTTTTCTTTTATGGTTGATAATTTGTTTTAAAATTAAGTAAAATATAATAAATTATATATTCACGGTTAAAAAAAAATTATTTTTTCACTAAGAAAGAAAATGTGTATTGCTTTCAATTTTATTCGTTAGGTTATTTTAGAAAATAATATATGAACTAAGGAATATGAATAGTTGTGTTATTTATGTTAAAATATCTTCATTGCTTTTTTTTTATAGTACCTATATTATTATATAAAAAGATTTACTTTTTTATGTTCACATTTTTCTAATTTTATTTTTAGTTAATTTTTATATATAACTACTGTTTTGTTTTAATATTTTTTAAATTAAATAAATAAAAATTAGTTATAATTAGTTATAATTATAATTTTATTATTTTTTGTTATTATAGAAGTTGAACACATGCGCACTATTGTAAATAAAATATTTAAGAAAAAAATGTTATTATTTCTTTTGAGTTTTAGTACAAAATTGAAAATGTAAGCAAATAAAAGAAAAAAGATTGTCAATTAATATTCTTGAGATATTAATTAACTTTCTTGTGTATTAAGTTGACTGTGATAAATTATATTTTAAACTTTTAAATTTGAAATTTAAAATGAGTGAAAAAAAAAACACAAAGGAAATAATACATTATATACATAATTTTTTTAAAGAAAATAAATGAAAAATATATAACATTTAATCATGAAACACAATGTATCTTACTCTATGTGACTAATAAAAAAAATTGATAGGTCTAATTTTTTTTCATATTATTTTGTTAATCAACTTTATAAATTAAGAATATGATAATTTCCAACATTTTAGAGTGTATAAAATAATGTTTAAAATATGTCCATATTGTTTGTTACAGTTTGGTACTTGTTCTTAAAAAAAATATCAATTGCGCCACAATTTTTGAAGAAGTACCACAATTAGGTCCATTTTAGAAAAAAAAAATATTAACGCCGTTAACGATGTGCCACGTAGCAATCTCTCATTTTTTTTGTCACATGTCAAATCCCTAGTGTGACATGTGGCACACTGTTAGTGTCACGTGACAAAGTACTGTCACATGTTAGTGCCATTATCAAATGTCATTGTCTTGGTATTTTTTTATTAAAAGTTATGTTATAACATATTACAATATTTTTTTATTGTTAACCCATGTTCGGTTATTTATGACTTTTATAACTGGTAATTTTAATGTAAATATCTACTTATTTTTGTAAGTCATTTTTAATGACAAATATCAATATAACATTCATATAAATAATAAAATTCATTTTAAGAGAAAGACAATATTTTTTCTATTTTTGAAAAACAAAAGAATTGAGACTAATTTGGATCAAGAGGACATGATATGTGGAGACTAAATTGAATCAAATATACATATGTGGAGACTAAATTAAGACAATGACACTTTATAGTGACACTGACACGTGACAGTACCTTATCATGTGTGACACCAGAGATCTAACACGTGACAACAAACAAAAATTAAAAAATAAATAACTTAAAAAAAATGAGACTGGCACGTAGTACACCGTTAACATCGTTAATAATTTCTTTTTTGAAAAAACTTAATTCATATATTTGTTGTGTTAAAAAGTTATAGCCATATCAGAAACGTCTAACAAGTTAAATTTTATAAATATTTATATATTAAGAGATAAACTATTTACTTTGAATTAAGTAATAGTAGTTAATCAAAGACCTTCTAAAAGAAAATTTTTATTTCCATCCGACAAAATTCAAAAATATGTTTACAAAAAAAATCACAACTTAGTTATTATTACATTAAATTGATTAATAATAAAAAAAATGTAAATATAAATACTAAAGAAACTATTTCTAATTAGGACAAAGTAATATTACATTTTGTATCAGAAAAATTAAGAAAAATAATTCTGATAAATTTAAAATTCATTGAAATAAAACAATTTATTTGGATGAGAAAATAAAATAAAAATTATAAATTTAAAGAAGTATTTCAAATAACTAAAACACTAAAATTTGGAATTTACTCTAAAAAAATTGGAATAAATTAAAATTACACAATTAGTCACCTATTTCTTTATTAGATGTGTCAAATTGACCAATAGTCTAAGAACTGAGTCCCAACATTGACTTAGATAAATTAGCAGTTTTACTCTTTTTACATATTATATTATATAAATATACGTATCGAAAAAAAAAGTAATTTTAATATTTAAATTTTACTAATATATTTTGTAAATTTTAATTGTAAAATGCATATTTTAAAAATAAATTTATTTCAAAAGAGAAATTTAAGTATTTTATCCAAAAATAAATAAATTGAAATGATAGATATTTTAATTGCTCTATCTAGACAAAATATTTAAAAAATCAAGAGAATTTGATTAAAAACAATTCAAATATTTATGTATTCCAACTTATTGAAATTGTCGAAATCTTTAATTCAAATACACTAAATATTCGTTTGAGTTTGCATTTTGATCTTGAACGTTTAACGCGGACTTAATTAAGATGCAAACTTATGAAATTTTAATATTCATATTACAATATGAAATATTATGAGTTATATAATTACATTATGAAATAGTATTAGTGTTGAAAATTTGTAGAAATTATGAAAACATGAGATATAAAATATATGATAGATATAAGAGATATGTATAAGAGAAACTTATTATTTATTTTATTCGTATATGTAACAAAATATAAAATCAAATGACTTTTACGATATTTTTTTTTTATGAAAATAAAGCCATAAAATTATTGATCCGAGAATTTCCCTTTTTCAAATGTAAATTCTCAAACGAATGTTTATTCTAATAACTAATTGAATAATTCATTTATTAAATGATTTTAAAATCGTTTAAAGTAAAATAAATTGTTTAGAAAAAAAAATTGAAATTTAAAAATTTTAAGGAATATTTCAAATAATTAAATACTATAATTTAAAACTCACCCAAAAAATTCGAAACTTCACAACTAGTCTCTCCGTTTTCATTCAGGTTATACAACGTATACGTACTAAAAAAACGAAATTGTTAAATATTATTTAAATATTTAAATTTGACCGATATGTATATTTTTATTTTGATTTTTAAAATACATATTTTTAAAACGATTTTTTATCTTAAAAAGAGAAATTTAATTATTTTATTTAAAGAAAAAATTAATATAAAAAATATTTTAATTGCACTATCAAAATTAAATATTTAAAAGAATTAATAATTAAAAGTAATTCAAATATTATATATTCTAAAATTTTGAAATTATTGGAATCCTTCATTCAGACATAATATAAAACAAGATATAAAACAAAATATTTGATTAGTGTGAGTTAATTATCTCATTTCTATAATATATTTGTGAAGTATAATCTATATCTACTTGAAAATATTCTTATGCTAACACAATACATTATTTTGATATGTTGTATTTGGTAGATTATTCCATGTGAAGTGGAATATAATATTTTTCATAATTTAATTTTAATTTTAGCGATAACTCTTATTTTTATTGTTTCTTTAGCATTTAAAATATTCTTGCGAAGTGAAAACACAGTGTAAAGACTCCGTGATAAGTTTTTGAACTCCAAGTAGCAAATATTGTTCCAAATCGAGAAGGAGTGTATATGCAAACGAGAGACCGATACTCAAATTAGGATATGTGTGAAATGGTAATAAATCGATTTTTATCTACTTGGACTTGTGTCAGGTGCATAATCACCTTGGTTGACTTACTTAATGCTTTGCTAATTGTTTAAACTCAACCTTTTATAACTACAATTTATTCTTGATCGGTTACGGATCTCCAACAAATATTTTGGGATATCAAAGTTTTAATTGAATTACTTTTTTTGTTTATTTTTTCGTTAAAAAATTCAATTTGATTCTCTAAAACTATTTTTTTTTAGTTTCAATTTAATTCTGATTTTTATAAATTGATGCATGGTATTTTGGTTAAATTTCTTGAAATGGAATAAGAATTTTTTCATCAAAGTTGACACTAGCAAACCATCATTTATTCACTGCTTCAATTATGATGAAAAAATTTTGATCTGATTCAAAACATTTAACAAAAAATGACAAAATTGTATCATTTTTTTTTAAATTATGACTAAATTGAGACTAAAAAACATTGGCATACCAACTTGATATTTTTGAAAGAAAATAGGATAAAAAGAGTAATTCCAATTTTTTTATATCAACTAGTAAAAACATAATATTTACTTTTTGTATAATAAAAAAATTAAATTATAATTATTGTTATTATTATAATTATAAAATTAAATATAATTTTTTTTATAGTTTTATAATAATTAATTTCCATTTATAATGGTTAGTTTTAAAAAAAAAATAGTCAAATAAAAAATGGTTAAATTAAGAAAATGACCACTTAAAAGATAATATTAATAAAATAATTTATTTTATTTAAAAAAAATATTTAAAATATTAAATTGAAAAATAAATATGAACAACAAAAAGAAAATTCTTTATATATATGTATATATATATATAACTTTTTAAAAAATATCAAATTAAAAAATATACTTAAAATTGGAATGATATGAGACATGTACTTATAATAGTTTCAGGTCAAGTTGATCTTGGTTATATAAGTCAAGATGATATATATATA
>Ga0209589_1000664_pt1 | contig 50245 bp, 26 predicted proteins | sample CowpeawhiteBW_FD_187525 | JGI IMG/M metagenome (GOLD analysis project Ga0209589, IMG submission 187525) | Root nodule microbial communities of legume samples collected from California USA - Cow pea white BW (SPAdes) (version 2) | ecosystem: Host-associated > Plants > Roots > Nodule | place: USA...
GGGGGGGGGGGGGGGGGGGGGGGGGGTGTGGCATGGGGCAAATGTGATGATTTTCAAGGAGAAAATACTATGTTGAGTGGTCTTAGGATGTGTATTGAATCAATAGGTCATAAAAAGGAAGATATTTAGGTTATTAGAGTTGAAAGAAGTTCTTGTGGTCCAATTTGCAATATGAAAAAGAATTGTACTTAATAGGTCATAAAAAATTTACCCTGTCATAAGAATGAACTACTTAGTTCCAAGATATGACGTCGAATAGAGTCAGAGCATATACCATAAATTATTGAGAGGTCATGCAATAGGTATAAAATGTATAAGTCTATTCAACGCACAATTTCTTTCAAAAGTATATTATGATGTCAATAATATATACATGTCATTAGACAGTTATGTGCATTGTCGAATATGAATTATTTGAAAAATGTAATTAAAAATGTAATTCTATGTCTTGAAATAAGTTAATTGATCCTACTTTATGGTTGTAGTTTTATATGCTGAATGTTGTACGGGAGTATATAATAGTACAAGTCTGAGTGCTCGACGTTGAGCGAGCTAAAAGCTTAAACAACTAATAACAATTAATCCAAATAGATGTATTTCACCAATCACATAAAAAAATTATATAAAATTGTTCTAATTTAGTAAATAATTCTGAATTTAAATTGAGAACTATGAAATTCATAAGAAAATAAGAAGAGATATACAAGTAACGTATGGAAGAAAGAAATTCACATTGTAGTTTCTTTTATAAAATTTAAAATTTCATAATCATAAGTATATTTTTAATAAATTTTTTGAATTTTTTTCTCTTAAATCACATACCCAAAAAAATTACTACAAACTATTTATATTATATAAAAAAAAAGTGCTGTAATATTTTTACAATTATTTATACACGTTATATTTTGATGATATTGTGATCATTATAATACATCAATGGTATGATTAACAAGAGCATAGTCGTGTTTAGTTATTCTTACAAAAGGATTGAATCTCAAAATGTGACATATATTCGTATTAGAAATTCAGTAAAATCAAATCAAATCTAATGAAAATATATTTTCTCAACTTCATACAAACCAAAATGAAATTGGACGGAAATAAATCTTATATCCAACAAAATTTATTGAACTCCAATATATTCTCATTTGGTAGAGTACTGAATTAAATAATTTCTTATTCAAATTATTAAAATCGAATAATTATCCCATTGGTTCTTATTTGAATTTAGAGTTCATGTAACAAGAGATAGAATTGAAATGGATTTTTTTATTGATCTGAATATTTTTTTTAAAAAATTAAGTTTCTAAACTTAAAATAATTGTAATTGGATCATAATCTTCCACAAGTTTTTAAATTTGTAATAAGGTTCCTTAATTTCGTGTAAAATGTATATCATATAATTTTTTGGGTTAAGTATGCTTTTAGTCCCTGAACTTTGACTCAAAATTGGAATTCGTCTCTGGTCGAAACTTTAATAAATTTTGGTCCCTAAACTTTAAAAACGAATGAATATAGTTCTTTTAACCCAATTTTGTCAACTTTTTTTTTATAGGTTTCGAACGCATTTCTCAGTGAATATTAAGTCGAGAATGTGTCAAACGGCATAAACAACTCCAATATTTACTAAAAAATGTGTTCAAAACCTAAAAAAAAGTTAACAAAATTGAGTTAAAAGGACTATATTCATTCATTTTTAAAATTTAGGGACCAAAATTTATCAAAGTTTCAACCAGGGATGAATTCCAATTTTGGGCCAAAGTTCAGGGACTAAAAGCATACTTAACCCTTGATCTAGTTGTCATTTAGAAGGATCTACGTGTTTTAAGGTCAATCTTAAACATAAATAATGAAAATAAAAGTTTTTAAAAGTTTAACAAGATTGCTTCCAAATATATAGTAAATGAAAAGTTATAAAATATGAATACTTATAAAAAATATTCATTGAAGCAAAACTTTAAAAAATTTAATACCAATTACAAAATTATGAAATAACCAAACTACTATAAAGTGAAATACCAATCTGTTGCTTGTATAAACATAGCGCTCGAGATGGTCTTGGATTAGGTAAGGTCTTTTTTTCTTTCTGCACCTCATTTTTACTAATTGTACGATATAGTAACATAAAAAAACTAAAATATTTTTCCTTCCAAAAAGTTTTTCATGTTCTAGAAAATTCATACCAAAAGATACCATACGTTTCAAAAATCCGATTTTAAAAAATTTGTTCTACGTTACATTTTGTGTTTATGAGAGGTAAGATGTTATTTTTAAAAAATGTCATTTTTAAAAATTATGGCGGTACGCAAAGAAATGAGGAATGCAGAAGAAAAAGATTCAGAAGTTGTAGTAGTTGTATTCATTAGGTAAGCAAAAACATTGCACCTGAATTTTGCTGTGAATCAACAGGGAGGAATTTCCGATCATGTATCACAACATCAACTACAACGATGATAAATCGGAATATAATTTTGCATATGAAGAACACGAATGAATGAATGAATGCGTGGTTGATTTGATAGTTTGAGGTAATTCAGACGCACAGAGGATCTCAATTCAAAATAAAAATAGAAATATATAATAATAGGGAAAATTGAATGCACCATTTTTGACAAAACAAAGTCCTCCCTTCTCCAAATCATGAATGACTCCAGAGAAAAACGTAAACGGATACAAAAAGTTAGAATAGAATGAAAGGGTTACAAGCAGGCAGCAGTTGTTCCGGAGGAATAAAACAGCCGTCTTTTCCTTCAATAACCCTATTGATCAAACAATTTAGAAGCACTTTCTATGCACAATTGATGGTCCAGACTCATCGTACTCTGCCTTTGCAATCCACATCTGAACTCAAAACAAAACAAAACAAAACAAAACAACGTTGTTAGGTGTGGTTAGCAACAACAATTCAAGGATGTTATATTATTACATTAGTATAGAAGAAAGAGAGACCTGCTGGAAGGTGCTGAGGGATGCCAGGATAGAACCTCCGATCCAGACACTGTACTTTCTCTCAGGAGGAGCAACCACCTTGATCTTCATGCTGCTGGGGGCCAAAGCAGAAATTTCCTTGCTCATTCTATCAGCAATGCCAGGGAACATGGTTGTGCCTCCTGAAAGTACAATGTTACCGTACAGATCTTTCCTGATGTCAACATCACATTTCATAATGGAGTTGTATGTTGTTTCGTGAATGCCTGCTGCTTCCATCCCCACCATGGATGGTTGGTACAACACCTCTGGACACCTGAAACGCTCAGCTCCAATGGTGATAACCTGCCCATCAGGCAACTCGTAGCTCTTCTCCACTGCAGAGCTGGTCTTCGATGTCTCTAGCTCCTGCTCATAGTCCAGGGCTATGTATGCCAGCTTCTCCTTCATATCCCTCACAATTTCACGCTCTGCTGAGGTGGTAAAAGAGTATCCACGCTCAGTCAGAATCTTCATCAGAAAATCAGTGAGATCACGACCAGCCAAATCAAGACGAAGGATCGCATGAGGAAGGGCATAACCCTCGTAGATAGGGACTGTGTGACTGACACCATCCCCAGAATCCAACACAATACCTGAAAAACAGAGAAAAAAAAAAAACAATTCCATATTCCATACCTCTAATTCTAAGGCCAGGACCTAAGAAAAGGAAACAATTTGAAAGAAAATGTTACCGGTTGTACGACCACTGGCATAGAGTGAAAGAACAGCCTGAATGGCTACATACATGGCAGGGGCATTAAAAGTCTCAAACATGATTTGGGTCATCTTCTCGCGATTAGCCTTAGGGTTAAGAGGAGCCTCGGTCAAGAGAACGGGATGTTCCTCAGGGGCGACACGAAGCTCGTTATAGAAGGTATGATGCCAAATCTTTTCCATATCATCCCAGTTGCTGACGATGCCATGCTCAATGGGGTACTTGAGAGTCAGAATACCACGCTTGGACTGAGCCTCGTCACCCACATACGCATCTTTCTGGCCCATGCCAACCATCACACCGGTGTGCCGTGGACGGCCAACAATGCTAGGGAAGACAGCACGTGGGGCATCATCTCCCGCAAACCCCGCCTGAAAAAAAATATATATACTCACCAAACGTTAATGCCAGAGAATTGGGCGGAGAAGCATGAAGCCAACAGAGACGCATCGTGTACCTTAACCATTCCTGTTCCATTATCACAAACAAGGGGTTGAATATCCTCAGCGTCTGCCATCTTCTAATATCTGCTCTGCTGGAAAAAAAAAAAAAAAAAAAAAAAAAAAAAAAAAAAAAAAAAAAAAAAAAAACAGCAGATACATGAAGCTGATATAACAAATCGTTGCAAGTGATTGAATCGGTAGTTAAGAAGAAATGTAAGAAAAGTTGCAGATCTAGTACAGATCTGAATGAGAGATTGAGAATGCGATGTACCTTTGGAAATGCGAGTGCGAGAGAGAGGAGAGAAGAGGAGAAGAGAGGATGAAAGAGCGATTCTCAGTGTCAGACACAAAATGAACGAAATTCCATTCAAATGAATATAACAACCATGACGCCCAATCGGGACCGTTGGATCACGGCTCCCAATTTTTGGCCATTTTAAATTTGGAGAAAGAGAGAGAGAAATTCACGCTGCTCATTCTTTTCTCCATTTACGCCAATACTATTCATTGTTTTACGGAGCAAAACAACGAACGGGTAAGGTTAATTTCAGAAATTTTGTTAAAATAAAATAGAAAAAAAAAAGGGACAAGAAAAAGAAAAGGAAAAGGACGAAGGAAGTAACAGTTCGATTCAACCCTTGTTTTCTTTTCCTCTAATTATGGAGTGTGCGAAGGCTAAGATGTAATGTAAGGTTTAAGAAAATACATCAATCATCTCTTCACCCTTTAAGATGAATCAACTTTGAATTACAATATCTTAGTTGAGGACCCACATCTCCAACCAGAATACTTTTCCACCACTTCAAAACTGCATTGCAATGTACGATTTTAAGAGTACCAACCAAACATTCAAAAACAGATCGCCAACAATAGTCACCAAAACCAACATTTATGGGACATTTAAATTATGCCCACAAATCCTCACTCCTCAATTTTTTGCAAGCTTTTCTTACCTGTTGTGTGTCCTCTACCAATTACCACTCTCACTCACCCATAACCACTATCATTTTCTTTAAACACAAACTACTCCTTAGGGCTTCAGATTCTGTGACCTACCACACAGTAAAATTCCATCTTATATAATATCCCCTGATATCATATCATATAAGCGCTTTGAAATATAAATAATTTTAAATCGTGTTTAATCTAAATTATTTTTAGACTGAAATTACTTTTTATATGTATTTCAAACTAGAACTAGTAGAGTTATCCATGACAAACTTACTTTATCTGATGTTTGAACTCAATCACAAATTTAGATTAAAAATTCAACTCCTTAGCATGAAACCAAACATACTTACTCCATCACGTTAAATATCATCATAATTTCTAATAATGCAGTGTAAATCTAAACAGCAATATGCTAGAGGAGATGTCTTTTGGAAGGTATTTATTTTGGCATAATTTTATTAAAATTATTAATTAAAAGATGGGCCTCGTGCTTACTGCAAGCTACCCGTCCCAACAGAAAAAATCGATTGATTTGGTTAAAACAAAATTCCTTTTTTGCATTAAAGAGGAAATTTTAAAATACCAGACATTTGTCAATTCTATTGATAAACGCATAAACTGCATAATACTCTGAATATTTAAGAACCATGTACATCAGACTTGATTTTAGATTGCCTTGCACGTCAAGCTGTCAGTGGTAGGAGCATTTTCCTTTTCCATAAATTTCTAATCCGATTTCCATTCATCTTTAAAGGTCATTAAATGAAAGAGTATAAGAGCATATCAATCACTCAAGGGCTACAAATTATGGCTACAAATTTTATCATCACACATTGGCCTCTTCCATGCTCCCCCATACCAAGTATGTAGAACATTAAAGCTTCATATTTACTCCACCATTGCATCAGCCGATATATCAGCAGCAGGAACATTAGCCTTTCCTTTATTCTTCCCTGCACAATGTCACCGCAAATATTAAAGTTATAACACATAATATTTAGTCAAAACATTTTTAAGGCTATTTCTCAAAATGATCATACAGTTATACAATACTTTTTTAATACATTGAGCTTTAAAGAGTATCATGCGACAACACGATGCAGTCACCTTAGTTATAGATAAAACCAGTTCCTATTGTAATCAAATAGATTTCATCTTGTCAGTTAGCTTATTCGATTGACATACCAAACAAGCCATATGCGATCTGTATACAAATACAGATCCAATACAATCCCATTCATTACTTCAATATATATTTTAATTTCAACTTTGGATATGATCAGGTAAAACTAGGTTATGCCTTTCGGAGAGTTAGATGTTTCATAACTAGGACCCATCCTAAATACAGCAAATCGCTATTGGACTGCAGCAGATGGACCCTCCCCTCTAATATCCTCATAGTTAATCCCACTTGAATAAAGTAAAAGGCAGAGAAAACATGTCTCCACTCTTGACTTAATCTAGAATCAACTAAAACAACAGAGGAAATACATTAAACCCTTAATATAAGTTTGTAAAGGTGGATAAGAATGTTCGTTAGAACTTAAACACGAGGATAATTCAACCCAAAAGACTGGTCCATTAGGTAGGAAAACCTCAACACTTGAGTACCACATCAAGTATTTTATTCTACTGATGTAAGACTCCCAATATTATCACCCTTTAAGGATCGACTACCACAACAACTTTCACTATTGAACACTGACTGATGGTAGACCAGTCCAATATTATACTACTTTATATGAGACTCCTAACAATGTCATTCTAAATTCTCTTGTAATGCAAATTAATTGAAATATGGGCCCATTATTTCATCAATTTTCGTCCATGCAGCCCAATTTATAAATTATTCCTTTGAATATGTGAATATAAACTAAATATTGTTGATGAATCAAATATACATAAGTAAATTATATTGATAAGCTTGGCAGTCAGTGGAAAAGATTTAATAATTTTGGCTCTCTTCTCCAATCAAACTCTACATTAATTCCATCCACCGTATCCTCTTAACCAAACAGGGTATTAACATGTAATACCTGAACTATGGGTTTGTTCGGGTGAGCTTCTCCATAAGGATTTCTAGGAGAGAAAATCAGGAAAAAAAAATACACCTTTTCCACATGGTAAATTAGCTTAGGCATAAGTTAAAAAATAAATAAATAAAATGGGAAGTTGTATGAAAAAGCTTCTACAAACTAGGTCAGGCATAAACTAATTTTAGCCTGTGGACAAGCTAATTTCATTTATTTTCTAACTTTTCACTCCTAGAAGTCCTTAATCAACCAAACAGACCCTAGTATCCTCAGCTACATTCCTATTTTATAATGCCCTGAGAACTACAAATTGGCAAAAAGTGAATGCATATATTGAGAAGCTAGTTCGACCAAAAAATGTCAGTATAGGCAACAGCCTTTGTCAAAACCAACATATGTTCAATTTGATGTACTACCAAGGGGTTCGCTAATGATAAAAAAATGCTTTGAATAAAAAATAAAAACGTGTCCTAAATTAGGTATTGAACTTTAACTAGTCCGTGAAACATACTGCATATCCCATGCATTGCACACATTACAGCTCGTATAACTAAATTAAGTGATGAGTTAGCCTATGAGGAAATAAATGTTGATCAAATCGAATTAACACTGCTCGTATGTAGTAGAGTTTAGGTATTTTTTACTAGCATTACGTATTCGTGAAACATCAGTTTTAAAAGTCCTAGAAAGAAAATTGGGAATTGGTAGTTTGGTACATTATTATACTCTTGTTGTATATAATATAATACATCTTTGTGCAAATGTATCCCAAGTTTTAGAGAAAAAAAAATAACCCATAGATATACAGAATCTAGTGCAAGATAGAACAAGAAATTATAAGCATGATAGACTTACCTTTGCGCTTGGGCACTCTAACTTTCACAGCCTTCTTCAAGCGAACCATTTTTTGGGGTTTAGGGGTATCTTTGGTATCCCCTGCTCGCAAAATCAAACAATTAGCAAACATGTTCTCTGGTATTAGCACAAAACACCAATGATACAAAAAGTAATGATTCCATGAAACGAGTAGCAGATACCTTCAGCAACCGCCATTTGAACATCTTCCATGCTTATCAACCCATTCTGTATGGCGTCCTTTTGCTCCTGAAAAGTGAAAACGCAAATTGTGAAAATTGGGAGCGTGAAGGATAGAAAAAGAAAGCGTGTGAAGTACCCGGCGCCATTTTTTGAAGAGCTTGCGCTTTCGTTTTCCAGATATGGAATGGGGCTGTTCCCTGATCTTGAGCTTGGCGGTGGAAGGGTCTCCGTGAAGCTGTCTCTTCTTTTCCGCTATGAGAGCTCTCCTTCGCTTCTGCACCACATTGAATTTCGCCATGGCAGACACCAAACCCTAACCCTAATCCTAAACCACCGTTCCCTCTCTTCTCTTAATAATACCTCTGCTGTTTATAATTATTTAATTTAAATAATACTATATTTTCTTGTCTGCTGTTTATAATTCTGATAATAAATTTATTATTAAAATTAGAGTTTTATAACTCCTTTTCAATTTCCTCCATATTAACTTTTTTTCACCATATCTTTTTTATTTTAAATTAGTGCTTGACCCGTTCACACACACGGGTCTTCGTTTTTTTCTTGTTTAAAAAATAAAATTATTACTGTATATAAATTTGTAAATAGTAAAACATAAGATATAAAATAATAATGACCAGTAAGGTTTAAAGATTTATAATCTACTAGAGAATAATATATATCTTTTAGAACAATATTATTATACGTTAAATATTTTAAATATTTATTTTTTAATAATTTAAAGGGTTAAATATGTTTTTAGTCCCTTAACTTTCAATGAACTTTTTAATTAATCTGTTTCGAAATTTTTGACCAATTTATTTATTCATCTTTCGAAATATATGGATTTAGTCATTTTAATCAAATTTTGTTAAGTTTATTTGACATTTCAAACGCATTTCATAATAGTATTTGACTTAACATTAAATCAAAAATGTTTCAAACAGGATAAACAACTCAAATACAATCCTGAAATGCGTACGAAACATCAAATAAACCTAACAAAATTTAATTAAAAGAACTAAATTCATGTATTTCGAAAGATAAATGACTAAATTGGTCCAAAATTTTAAAATTGATTAGTTCCAAAATTCACTTAAAGTTAAGGAACCAAAAACATATTTAATCCTAATTTAAATTAGATTATAAGAATATTAAATAGATTGTGGTTTTATTAAGGTTTAATAGTAATTGGTTCTATATTTATACCTTATTTTGGTTTTTTATAATTGTTTTTAAATTAATTGAGTATTTATTTTTGTAAAAAAATCAATATGATTATCTCTTAAATTGATTTTAACACTATTTGAAAGTATCACATGTCAAAATCTATGATTGACACGTGTCAAAATTCATGTCATTTTTTACATTGGAACTTCTCTTATTTTTGCATGGGACACCTTCCAAGTAGAAGATGACCCAGATATTCATATTATGACATGTGGTATTTTCAAATAATGTTAATGTCAATTTAATGGAATGGGTCACATTGATATTTCTTATAAAAAACAGGGATTCAATTGAGTCTTATAAAAAAATTGATTTAATTAAGTAAAAAAAAGGAATCAAAATGAATCAAAAGGTAAAATGTAGGATCAAGTTATTAAGGGTTAAACATGTTTTTAGTCTCTAAACTATAACGCAGTTTTGGAATTTGTCCATATCCGAAACTTTAATCATTTGTAGTCCCAATACTTTATAAATGAATGGATTTAGTCCTTACAACATGATGATGTTATTTTTTTACGTGGTTTGCTACATGTTAACATGTGTATGTGCCCTTCTCTCTTCTCTCCCCTTCCTCACCCTCCCTAGTCATGTCCCTCCCTAATTGCTACTCCCCTCCTCCCACCCTCCTCACCACTCTTCCCTTTTGTTTACCCTTCTAATATATGCCTTGCGTCCAATTTGGTGAAGGAATGGTGCTACTGGAGTTCATGTGGTCATAAGGTATTTACATGGATTAAGATGCCTTTTTTAGTAATGGCTCTTATTATTAGTTTGGGGCTTCAAATTAATGGATGGATGTTGATAGAAAGGCTGGGTGGATTTGTGTATTAGTGAAATATTTGTACATTGTCAAACTAGAAAATCAAGACACTACAAAATATGAAGGAGATACTACAAAACCATACTTGCACATTTTGATCACACAATAATATGACAAATTTTGTAGTTGTCCTTGTGAATTGATTTTCTTTTTGTTTATATCTTCTAATTTTACTTGTTATGTAATCGTTTATTTTGTGAGATAACATGTTTTGCACTCATCAATGATACACAAGCATTAGAATACTTGAAATAATGTATTTGTCTGAGGGGAACTTCAATGCATTTGGTTAGGTAACTCTTAGATCCCCTTAAGAGTGTATTGGGTTATGTTCTGGCAATGTTGTCATTGAATTTGATGGAAAACCTGTCAAAGAGTAAAGGAGGTTTCACATTGCTAACCTATGCGGCTCCCAACAACATCGCTCCCTCACTAAATCGGTCAAAGTGGCAGTTGTAGGGAAGGTAGAGGAAGGGGAGCAATGGTGAGGATGGTAGAGGGAGGCGAGCAGCAGCCAGGGGGTGGGGAAGGGTAGGGAACAAAAAGGCAAGGAAGGGGTAAGAGGAGAAATAAGGGCACTTATATGTGTTGACATATGGCATAAAAGGAGAAATAAAGGCACCTATATGTGTCGACACGTGGCATAAAAGGAGAAATAAAGGCACCTATATGTGTCAACACGTGGCAAAATTGTTTGTCATGTAAAAAAAAAAATTAATGTCGTTAGATGATGAAAACTGCATTCATTCATTTCCAAGGTATAACAAAAGTCAACAAAGTATTATGTTTTCACACCTTGTCCATTTAGAAGGTTAGCAAAAGTCTTCCCTTTTACACCTTGTCTTTTTACAAACTAGGGGTGTGGTTAGTACATTCTATTAGGTTATGCTACTCTTAAGCTCTCATTCCTCTAGAAAGGTCATGAGGAGGTATTAGCAAACAAAATATTATATTCTAGAGTTACACTGCTTTGTGGTCCTTAAAAAGGTCTTAACTATGATTTTATTAACTCCTGTCTCAAACTCAAAAAAAAGTTTATCCTTTTTTTGTTTAGATTCTTCAATAAAAAGATAAAAGATCTCACCATAAGCATTAAAATTGGGACAATAGTACTTTCACACGACCAATTTTCTCTTACTTCCATTTAACACTTCAAAAAACTATTATTTTATTATAATATTTTATTTATATGTATTTTTATAACGTTAATATAATATTTTATTATTAAATCTGGTGTCAAATGAAAGTCAAAATTAAAAACAGTGTCAAAATAACTTTTTTCTTAAAATTGTTGATAAATGGAAAAAAAAACAAAGATGTACATTTTTAATGAAAAATCAAATGATTCTTCTTAAAAAAGGGAAAACAAATGTTGAATAAAAAATTGTTTAATATGGTTCTTTACCATATCTTAAAACAACTTCTTAATAAAAAATAAAATAAAATAATTTGTTATAGAATCCTTACCAATCATAAACCTTAAACTTGTACCTCTTATTTCAGTCTTTGTCATTTTGCTTCAGTCTCACCCCTTATTTCTATTTATTTCTATTTTGATTTAGTCTAAAACAAATAAACAAACATTGTCATTGTTTTTATTAATCTCCTCAATTAAAATGCAAAAAATCTTTGTAGTAAAAAAAAGAACTTACCCATGTGCTTGATATCATTCAAAATTGAATCTTTCACTCCTTCGATCATTGAAGGCGTTCTCTCTCGCCTTTGTCTCCCATGCAATAAATATTTGAGGAGTAAGAAAACCTAGCACACGAAAAGAGTTTCATGGGCAGTGAAGTAAATTTCAATTTCACAAAATTCATGAAGGCAAAGATAAACAGGAAATGAAAGAAGTGAAAAAAAGAAGAAAGAAATTGTGTTGGAAGTCCCACATCGACTAGATATAAGACAAATTCATAATATATAAGAAGTGCAAACATCATTTTACAAGCCGATTGTGTGGAGTTCACAAATGACAAAAGAAAAAACAAACATTTTGGATTCTTGGTAAAAAAAACAAAATAACTTATTTGCTTGTTTTGAACCTTTGGACCTTTAATCGTCAAAACCATCTTCAATTGTGCTTTCCTTTTCATGTCTGATGATGTTTTCATGGTAGTCTTTAATGCACTAGAGTATATCAAAAAATAACAAAACCTAAGGGAAAATGAGGAGAAAAAGTTAGGGTGTGATCGAACAAATGAGCAAAGAAGAAAAATTGGACGGGGAAGAAGAACTTGATGAAAAGATGAAAATACCACAAAAACCAAGAAAGAATGTAAAAGATGTGAATAAGAATAAATGACAATATGATAAATTCCTACAAATAATGTTTGAATGACATAAACACAAAAACATTTGTACAATAATCGCGAAACTAAGTGAGGACAAATTTGAAATTTTTATAGTAGTTGATTTTTTTAGTTTTAATAATTTGAAATTATTTTTAATTTAATATTTTATTATACAAATTGTTTTCAATATTCACACTTTTATAGTACAAACCGGCGCTATCACGTATGTGTGTACGCATTTTTTAAATATAAATGATAGTATGTTAGTAGATGATAATAGAATGTTATTAATTTAATATATAAAATAAATTTATATTTATTAAAAATAAAATGAAATGAATAGAAAAATAATTTATTGATGAATAAAAAAAAAGAAAAACAATTTTATAAAAAATAGGTAAAAATAACTGTTAATTTTAGAAAATTTAATAAATAATTATATTATTAAGGGTAGAATTGATATTATGAAATGTGGACACAAAAGAGGAAATTCTCTTTATATATTGTTATAGATTCCAATTTAATTTTTTTACAATGTAAACTTAATTTAATTATGCAATTAAATATTTTTTATTTTTAAGATTTAAACATTTGACATTTATGACCCCGAAAGAGTTTTACATTTGACATGAAAATCATTTTAATATATATTATAATATTTTATTAAACATTTATAATTTACCATCGTTCATCGACATTTACGATATATAGAGTTTTCTTTTCCCCCAAGAAAAACAGAAGTGTGCATGCATCACAATGTAGAAAAAAGAAGGTGTTGAAAAAGAACGTAGAAAAGCAACCAAGTGCAGTACTAAAAAAAAGTGATTCTTGATTAGGACAAAAGTAAAAGAAAGTGATTATTCTAAAATACCATCTTGAGACTCACCCGCAAAACCGTGGGGCGCACACCGAAGGAGACGTCGCCGTCTAATCTTCAGAGTCCAAATCAGTGGGCCCAGCCCACAGTGACGTTGGGCTTCGGATCTGAAACCTAAAACCACGCCCCAAACGCTAATACTATGTCTTACTAATACATATTGTGAATAAGAAAAAAAGTAGAACATAAGCACTTTAATTAATAACCACGGCACCATAACTACCGTAATTTTGGAAATAAAAATAAATAAATAATTTTTAGTCTTTTAATTTTAAGTAAATTTTAAAATTAATTCATTTTAAAATTTTTGACCAATTTAATCTTTCATCTTTCAAAATACGTAGACTTAATCATTTTTAATCAAATTTTGTTGAATGTATTTGATGTTTTGTACGCATTTAAAAATATAACTGAATTGTTTATACGTTGAACACATTTTTATTTTAATATCAAATAAATATTATTATAAAATATGTTTAAAATATTAAATAAATTAAATAAAATTTGATTAAAATAACTAAATTAACGTATTTTAAAAATAAAGATTCGAATTATTTTAAAATTTTAAATAAAATAATTTTAAAATTCATCGAAAATTAAGAAAAGAAAATATTTACCAATAGAAAAACGTAGAATTCAGTTGTGGAAAGGCGCAAAAGTGCTTTTGTTTTTGTGATTCTGTGGGAGTTGGGGAAAGTGGTGGACTCGTGGCGACTTTTAAATTCAAGGAAGCATAAAAATCCCGTAACGCGTGTTGGGTGGTGTTTGGAAGACAAAAAAACATAGGTTTCTATTATGCTAAAATAAATAAATAAATAGGAGTGAGTGTGAGATTGAGACCCTCTGCAACCTAACCCTCTCGACTCAGACCGAGGCTGGTGTTGTCCCAATCTAAGGTTTGTTTGTGCTTCCCCTGTCGTGTCTGGTTGTTGGTTTTGTTTATTTGATTGATCTGAATGTTGATTGTTCAGAGAGAGGAGTAGCAGTGAAGGAGTGAGTTAGAATGGCGAATATAGAGATCGAAGGGATCTTGAAGGAGCTACCCAATGATGGGCGTGTTCCTAAAACCAAAATAGTGTGTACGTTGGGTCCTGCTTCCCGATCCGTGGAAATGACCGAGAAGCTTCTGAGGGCGGGGATGAACGTTGCTCGTTTCAACTTCTCTCATGGCACCCACGAGTATCATCAGGAAACCCTCAACAATCTCAAAATTGCTATGCACAACACCGGAATTCTCTGTGCTGTCATGCTCGACACTAAGGTCATTTCGCCGTTCTTTTCATCCACTCAATTTTTCTCTTCTACTGTGTACCCTCTTTGTATTCTTCATTTCATTTTTCTTTTCATTGCCCCTGTTCTTCCTTTCTTCATTCACTATTGAACCAGTGCATTTATTACGCATTTGGGGACATTTCTAAGCTCGACATTTTTATAGCTTGTATGTAAATTTGGTGGGGGCATTTCTAGAAAGAAATGAGATTCTAAACAATTAAAATGATATTTTGGGTGTTTGAAATCAATTTTTTAGCTTTAAATTCCAGCACGTTAGATTCAAGGCGAAAGATTATATCTTATGCTCTAGGTTGGGAATTGTGTAATGTGTACTATCTTTCTCTATAAATATGCTTTTTAGATAAAGAGTTTTCGAGCTCAGATTGCGTCGCTTCCAATTCAGATTCATCCAAGATGGTCAAAATTGAAATCATTCAAAGCCTAGTTTGCTAATGCTCACCCAAACACTACTTAACGTATAAAATTAGTTATTTATGCATAAAGTTAACGCTTCTTACTATTCATGCAGACATGATTCTCCCATGTCTTGATTCAATGCCTGCTCTATTTTTTTTTAAGTGATCAATGATTTTGGTGATGGAATGGTGGTAAGTGTTAAGTTTGTTGTTTCCATATATAGTGTCATATATAGCTATTAGCTTGTGGACAGAAGTTCAAAGTGCCTTTGGCCTTCTTGAATGGATTTTCTAACAACTGTATTTTATCTGGTTGCTATTAAATGCTTAAATTTGTCGCACTTCTCATGGCCAGTTTATGCTCTTAGTTTTACATTTTAATGCAGTAGTTGTACAGCTTTGTGTTTTTCCCCTGTAAATATCTTATTAAGGAGGATATCTTGTTCTTGACATTGTAAAGTTCTATTTCTCTTATGGTGATGGATTTTTTATTCAATAAATCATTAACATTCCGTGTACATCTGCTATATGCTGTATTTCTGCAGGGACCTGAGATTCGAACTGGTTTTCTGAAAGATGGAAAACCTATTCAACTCAAAGAAGGACAAGAAATCACCATAACTACTGATTATGATATTAAGGGGGACCCGGAGATGATATCGATGAGTTACAAGAAACTGCCTGTCCACTTGAAGCCTGGAAATACCATACTATGCTCTGATGGGACAATCACTCTCACTGTCCTGTCTTGTGATCCTGATGCTGGTACTGTTAGATGTCGTTGTGAAAACACTGCCACCTTGGGTGAGAGAAAAAATGTTAATCTTCCTGGTGTTGTGGTGGATCTTCCCACACTTACTGAGAAGGATAAGGAAGATATTCTTCAATGGGGTGTACCCAACAAGATTGATATGATTGCACTTTCATTTGTGCGGAAAGGCTCAGATCTTGTTAATGTCCGAAAGGTTCTGGGTCCACATGCAAAGAATATTCAGTTGATGTCAAAGGTATTTTTTATTGCATTCTTATGCAATTTCCGTAATAAAAAACCTTGTGCATCTTTCAAAATAAACTAGAGATTTTATTATTAATTGTGATCTATTTTTCCTTTGTGGTTTCTCAGTTGATGTGGAAAGAGCTGTGTTTTTTCCTCATCATACACGAGTTGCACATCTACGACAGGAATAGTGTTTGTTGTGTATTGTAAAAAGTGTAATTTATATTGGTCAAGTATTCCATAATTAGGAATAATGACTGGGGGAAACCATGCTTTTAGCCTCCCTTCCATACCACCCAGTAGTATCCATACACACACGCACACGCACATAATGTCTTCTATGCATTGAGTTCAATTTATTCCATATTCTTAATGTCTTCACTTTAACACAAGGTGCATGCTTGTTTGGATTTTATATATGTAGTATGTAGTATTATCTAATTGTTTTATATTTACATATGCTGGAGGTTTTCTTTTACCAGTTCGTCTCTTTCAGTTCACAAAACCTGATTTCTATTTTAATGATTTTATGATATTCCAAGGTTGAGAATCAGGAGGGAGTCCTGAATTTTGATGAAATCCTTCGGGAGACGGATGCATTCATGGTGGCCCGTGGTGATCTTGGAATGGAGATCCCGGTTGAAAAGATTTTTCTGGCACAGAAAATGATGATATACAAGTGTAATCTTGTTGGGAAGCCTGTGGTCACTGCCACCCAAATGCTTGAATCAATGATCAAGTCCCCCAGGCCAACCCGAGCTGAAGCAACTGATGTAGCTAATGCAGTTCTTGATGGAACAGATTGTGTCATGCTTAGTGGTGAAAGTGCTGCCGGGGCATACCCTGAACTTGCTGTGAAAATCATGGCTCGTATTTGTATTGAAGCAGAATCATCCCTTGACTATGGTGCTATCTTCAAAGAGATGATAAGGTCTACCCCCTTGCCTATGAGTCCACTGGAAAGCCTTGCATCATCTGCTGTCCGCACAGCTAACAAAGCCAAAGCAAAACTCATTGTTGTGCTGACACGTGGTGGGTCTACAGCCAAATTAGTTGCCAAGTATAGGCCAGCGGTTCCAATATTGTCAGTGGTGGTTCCAGTTTTGACCACAGACTCATTTGATTGGACCTGCAGTGATGAGACGCCAGCAAGGCACAGCTTAATATACAGGGGCTTGATTCCTATATTGGGCGAGGGATCTGCTAAAGCTACTGATGCAGAATCCACAGAGGTGATTCTGGAAGCTGCTCTTAAGTCTGCAACAGAAAGGGGTCTTTGTAAGCCTGGTGATGCTGTTGTTGCACTGCATCGTATCGGAGCTGCCTCTGTTATAAAGATCTGCATAGTGAAATAATAAACGCAAGATATACTGAGGAGCTGAATGTGTTATTCGCCCGCGTGGCACAAACTGATGCAGGGCTATGTTTTGGCTTTTGTTTGTGAAACTTTTGTGCTGTTTATCCATTATATCATAAAATGGAAGATTTAGTTACTAGCTTTAGATAAATTGAGTTTTGTTATTCGCTGTTAATGCTGCGGAGTACACTGAAAGATATGTCATGGAAATAAATCAGTATTCTTGCTTTTTAACGTATGATTGCTTTTGGTCTGATAGATACCTCGTTTCATAGTGTGTATTTGAAGTAGGGATATGACAAAATAGTTCTGATAAAGAAGCTCCACATGCTAGGAATGAACACGGCAATGCCATTATAACATTGCCACAAAATACGAATTAGTGTGTCCTGTACAAAAAACGGTGAACTTCATTGATTTATGTTTGCTTTTTAAATACAGATAATTATTCACACCTAAATGTTATGATTCACGGATGAAGAAGTTTCTTAACTGAAGGACGGGTGTGTTGAGTTTTCTTATACCCATAAGCCATCCATTTTATTTTTCTTTATTGTTTTAAGCAAATAAAAAGTTGTCACGTACTTTTTACATTGATACATAAACAATTTAATAGTGGCAAACTTGTTTATCATAAATTTATCTGAATATTATAAAATTAAAGTCAAACAATCGCACTCATATTTCATCCTCTCTCTCTATTTACATGAGTTTTTGTTAATGGCTAAAAATACATTACATTCATACTCTAGTTAAGAAACACTTTAGCCTAAATGTTGAGAAGTTATTAACGTAATTTGGTAAAAACGAAAAAAAAAACATCGTACTTGTCTGGTCTGCCTACAAAAAGAGACGATAAGCATTTGAGAAGCAGAGTGAGAGAGATGGCTTATGGATGTTATTGCCGTTGGCAGTGGGTGGAGGCCAAATCCATCATCGGATTGGGATGTTGCTACTCTTCCTCAACTGCAAGGACCAATACGAGTTTTCGTCTTCGACTTCGTTCTCCTCCTCGTCCTGTCTCTGTCACTGTCTCTGTCTCTGGTCTCTCCGACGGTAACCCTCACACTTCCGGTGACCCGGAGGACATAAAAGGGTCGGGAACTACCGCCAGAGGTCGCAGACTGCTTAAAGTTCGAGAAGAGAAACAGAAGCGTGAATACGAGAGGCTCCACAACTACCCTGCTTGGGCAAAGTAACCGTCTTTCTCTTCATTCCTCCATTAATGATGCTTCTTCTATTTATTAATCGATGCTCTGTTTTGCCTTCAGAGTCCTCGAAAATGCCTGCAAAGACGACGAAGAACTCCGTGGCGTTCTTGGAGATAGTATTGGCAACCCTGAACTCATGAGGAAACGCGTGGAAGATAGGGTTCGAAGGAAAGGTCGAGACTTTCAAAAGTCAAAAACAGGATCCGTCCTTGCTTTCAAAGTCACCTTCAGAAAGTACACAAACATACTTGCATTTCACCAATTTCTGTGTGTTTATCAAAACCCATTTTCAATTAGCTCTGCATTCCCTCTTGCAGCTTCAATCCAACTGATTCATATATCTGGTTTGAATTGTATGGACCACCATCAGATAGGGATGTTAATCTAATCGGTAATGTAAGTGTTTAGTTTTAACTTTTAGACTTTTAGCTTTTAATATGTAGTTATATTTATTCATAAAATTTATCTGTATTCTTCATGTAAAATGCAGGTTATTCAATCATGGTATGTCATGGGTCGCCTTGGTGCCTTCAATTCATCAAATTTGCAGGTGAGGCCATGTTCACTTCTTCAGTTTTCTGTTGCTGTCTTGTAACACTTTAGTGTTGGCACCATCTCCTATATTTGTAGTTGGCCTTGATTATCTTTGTAACTCTATGGAAAATAAATTTTCAAGCTGAGTGGTGAAACTACTCGAGCACGTTCATAAAAACTTTGTTTCTCACTTTCTTACAAAATCTTCTCAAACACCATTAGCTAGTTCTAAGCTGTTACTGTTTGGCATGTTTTTCTTTATTATCAATCAGTTTGGCACTAGTTCTCTGCTCTAGCGTGTTCTATTCTTGATTTAGTTTTTTTGTTTGCTTTGGATTAGCTTGTTCCTGAGTAGATTATTGTATTTTAGTGCATTTCACTCTTCTTCCCTATTTGAATTGGTTTTATTTTTTCTTTTGCCTATTGTAGTTCTTCTGCAAGCCAATATATGATAGATTCTCTCATTTTCTGGACACTTTACTGTAATCTTTCAAGTTCCACATGTTATTATTGTTGATTCATTTTTTGAATCACCCTTCAATTACCATGTTGGCGTGAATGAATGGGTGAGAAAGTTAATGCTAGGTTGTTGCTTGAAAGCATATAGGAAACTAAGAAATCACCAATGAGACTCATTACTGTTGGTGGAGTAAGACTCATTGTTTCAACAAATTTCATCTAATAGTGAATAATATGTTTCAAAGAGTATTAGAAAGTATATTACTAATGTTTCAGTAAATTATTTTTATATTGACTTTCTTATCTCCCTAATGAAAGAAGCACTTTTAATTTATAAACAAACAAGGACAATTTATATGATTTTGTTGTTTGGAATTCGTCAAGTTTAGCTTAGTGCAAAGATGTTATGGCAATGATATACCTGCATGAACTATGAGTCATGGCATTGTCGTCTATATCTGGCTTCCTACTTGTACTTTTACATTCTGACAAGAACTGAATTATCTTAAATTGATGACAGATGACAAATTCATCAATGGAGTTTGATCCACAATATGATGCAGACAAGGGTCATCATGTTGTTTAGTGATGAATTTTGATAAACCTATGATGGTAAAAGAATGACATTTGGTATGTCTATTTTGGGTTGTAATACATTATAACATATGTTTACATTCTTTTTCTTGAAATCTTGTTGATGTAAGTGTAATGATACTTCTCTTTTTTTGCCTTAATTATATATTTGACTTTTTCTTGAAATCTTGTTGATGTAAGTGTAATGATACTTCTCTTTTTTTGCCTTAATTATATATTTGATTGAATTTCATTTGAAATAAGATTTAGAATTTTGGTTACAAAATTTTGGAAATTACAAAGACTTAGTAATCTTGGAAATTAATCAAATAATGAAAAAGATTGAGAAATTTAATGAAAATAGAGACCTACTACCTTTTTGACAGTTTTAATTGACAAAATCTATATTTTGTGGCGATTTTTAACCGTTAAAATATAATATATTTTGTAGTGATTTTTAACTGTTAAAATACGATATTTTTTGTAGCGGTTTTTAATTGTCAAAAAATGATATATTTTGTGTTGATTTTTAACCGTTAAAATATGATATATTTTGTGGCAGTTTTCAACCGTCAAAATATTATAAAATATAAAAAAATAAAGATAAATTTTGTAGCGATTTTTAACTACTAGTAATGTTTATTCTTTTTTGATAGTAATATCAGCGGTTAGATTTTTTTGTCACAAACCGTTTTTGAAATATGTAATTTTAATGATTTTTTAAACCGTCAGAAATTTTATTTGTAACGGTTTTTAACCGCTACAACTTGTAATTTTAACCGTCACAAATGTTTATTTTTTTTGTAGTATATCAACACCTTCCAAATGGTGTTAATGTCAAATTAACAGAAGGAATTACATTGAATTCTTTTAAATAAAATCAAGACCGAATTGAAGAGAAAAAAAAATTAAAAAATCACATTGAATAAATTTTGAAAAAATGTTAAAACCAAAATACAAATTAAATTTAAATTATAATACATTATTGAGTTGTATTTATATTGAGATGTAAAAATATCGAGATGTAAAAAATAAGAAGTAGCAAACTTAGTATTCACATGATTATTCATTAAATATATATTATAATTAATCTTAATTCAAACAAAGTTTTTTAATTAGATCATGAAATAAAAGTTAATATATTTAATGAATAATAACTTTTATTTAATGACATACATTTATTAGGTTATTTACCAATAAAAATTGCCTATCAACTCATCTCGATTTTACATAAATACTTATTTATAATTAACTCGTAACTAAATAGAATAATAGAAAGAAATATGATATTATTTCATGTGATTATTCAAAATAAAAACATTACATAAAAGAACTATTGAATCCCTCCTTTTATATTAGAAGGTATAAAATTATTTTTGGATTCATAAACACATTTATTAGGAAAAGGGTAAATTTGATACTTGGCATGATAACAAATGGCCTTAATGTTTTCCTATAACGCCTTCTTAGATATCCATCTACTGAGCATGTCAAAACATTCTTCGGGTTTGTACAATGGAGCTGTGTGGCCTGCAGCCTGAAATTATCAAAGCAAAAAATAATAGAACATTAAACTAGAAAAAATTTACACACAAAAATTTACATCATTCTCAAGTGCATGTTGTTGGATAAACTTTATGCTAGTAGTTGCATTTAATGGTGTTGGTAGAAGTGTCCTAAAAAGTGCAACGGTCAGGAGTGTATCTTGTAATGATTGTCACATGAACTATAGTTCATTAATTATGGTTTAAGTAGAGGTTATTGAATGCACGTAGTTGAAGGGCTATGTCTAGAGGCTTATAAGTAGACCATGTACTGCTCATTGTAAAACACAACAAGTTATAATATACAAAAGTGTTTTTCCATAAACTTGTTTGTCAACAAATTGGCATCAAAGCTTGAGAGCCTGAGTGCCTTAGTGAGTTAGAGAGAGTCTTTGAGAGTTAGAGTCTTTGATCGTGATGGCCAACTTAGCTAACAACATCTCCTTACTAAACTTATCGAAAGGCGTCAGTTATGATAACTGAAGTCTACAGATGAAGGCTCTCTTTGGTTCCTAGGAAGTATGGGATGTGTTCGAAAATGGGCACCAAGAACCAGAGGATATTGAAGAACAGATGATTTCCTAGCTTGCTACATTGAGAGCAGTGCTGGTAAAAGATAAAACAAATTTGTATGTGTTGTACCGAGCTAGAGGTCGTGAAGGTAGATGCCACGGAAGTCAGTCAAGCAACTCAGGATTTGAATGCTTCAAATGTCGAAAGTACAGTCATTTTGCTAAGGATTGCAACTCATGAATCAAATATTATAATTGTGGGAAGGTCAAACATTTCATAAAGGACTTTCGATCTAAGAGCAAGAAGGGAACAAACTTCCTCTCTAAGGACACTAAGGAAGAGGGGGCATTGATGATGTTGAGGAGTTCGGGTTTCGAGCCAAGTCCGAGTTGTTTTGAAAACATGCTTTGGTACTTTGATACAAGAGTAAGTAGTCACATGTTTAGGGATGAAAATATTTTTAAGGAGCTCACTAAAGTTGAGGCTAGACACGTAACGTTTGAGATGCATCCAAGGTAACGATAAAAGCCTAAGGTACAATCTAGTACCTACAGAAGAATAGCCTAATTGGAGAAATTAGATATGTGTTCTATGTACCCGATCTCAAGAGCAACATATTGAGCATGAGCCAACTTATTGAGAAAGGCTACTCAGTTATGATGAAAGACCGAGTACTATACTTGAAGGACAAGTCGAATCGTTTGATTGCCCAAGTTGAAATGAAGAAGAACAAGATGTACAAGCTGGACTTGAAGATAGTTGAAGAGCTGTGCTTGAAACTTGACATGGGGAAGAAGCTATGATGTGGCATTTTCAGTTTGGCCATTTGCATTTTGGTGGGCTAACCGAGTTGGTTAAGAAAGGGATGGTGTGGGTACTCCCAAGTATGAAGTTTATAAAAAATGTTTTATGAGGAATGCGTGCTCGGGAAACATCTGAGGACCTCATACCAGGGACTGTCGAGTACCACACAAAGGAACAACTTGGATTGGTTCAAAAAAATCTTTGTGGACCGATTACTGTTGAGTCTTTCAGTGGGAAAAGGTATTTTATTTCCTTCATAAATGATTTTTTAAGAAAAGCCTGAGTGCATTTTTTCAAGGAGAAATCTTAGTTGTTCGAAGTGTTTAAATGTTCAAAGCAATGATTTAGAAAGAGATGGACATGCGTATCAAATTCTTTAGGTCTGACCGAGGAGGCAAATTCATTTCATCTAAGCTTATGAAGTATTCTGAGGAACGATGGATAAAGAGATTTCTAACAGCACCATACTAGTCCCAACAAAATGGAGTTATTGAAAGGAAGAATCAAACCATCCTTGATATGGTTCGAACAATGTTGAGAAGAGAGAACATGCTTAAGGAGTTAGGGGCAGAAGCAACGTAATGTGTAAGACCCGAGAAAATTAATTAATTAAATAATTAATTAATTAATTAATACATGCGGGTAGTGGGAGCCTTTATGGCAATTAATGCTAGCTTATATGACATTGAATAGTGCTAGCTCAAATGTTTGAGAGTACTTGATTGTGTTGAGAGGACTTGGGTTTGAGTCTTGTGTATGCAAATTTTTTTGTTATTTTAATTGTTTTATTTTGATAAAATGTTGAATCATGATGAGTGATAATATAATCCTAGATTTATAGGAATCATCACAAAACATAAATTGGTGGAATTGGTTGTGCACTTACTTTGGAAATTGAATGGTTGTGTCATCGAACCTTGGCCTACGCAAAATAACTTTCCTTTTTGCCAAATTTCATTTTGGCATGAATGTGAAGGAATAGAGAAACCCTGCCCGTCTTAGAGGATAGATAAGAGGGTTGAGAAACCATTGATTAATGGTTATTGAATAGCCATTAATCATTTTTGTTAATCAATTTCGATTTTGTGGAGTAGAAGGTAATTAAGGGGTAGTAATGGTGAGAAAGAAGGGAATTGGAGGAGAGTAAAACACTGCATTTTTGGGTGGGTCTTGGGCAGAAGATTTCTAGAGCACTAGAGTTGCATTGCAGAAGGGATTGAGAGCTATTGATTGGAGAGGCAAGGGGAGGCTATTGGAGATCACAAAAGAACTCTTGAATTGTCAATTTTAAGCAAGGAATCCAAGTTCGGGGAGCTCGAACTCATTGATTTTTATGTTTTGGATATTGTATTTGAGTTTTATAAAGTATGGATTTGAGTTATTTTACGATGAAATAAATGTTTAATTTTCCTGCGTTTTGGGAAAGGACAATATAATAAATGAGGATTATTTATTATTTCTGTTTTATTTTATTAAAATTCGTAACATCCGCCGAGATGTTACACAATGTGTCATCTATGTGCAAATTAGGTGCCAACATGGTAAGTTAAACAACAAGACACCACAATAAGTCTTGAGTAGGAGGAAGTCAGATGTGTCTTATCTTAAAGTGTTTAGGAGCATTGCTTATGTCCGTGTTCCAACTTAACAAAGGACCAACCTTGAACATAAGAGCAAGAAGTATGTGTTTATTGGGTATAATGAAAAAACTAAAGCGTACAGGTTGTTCAACCCAATAACAAAGAAGTTCATGATGAACCGAGATGTTCAAACTGATTAAGAGAGTGAGTGAAACTAGAACATCTCGGAGGAGGAGTCTACTAGAAGTAGAAGCTCGAAAGTTGATACACCACCTACCGTGAGATATCATGAAATTTTTGATGAAAAGGATGAACCTCAAACACCTATAGCAAGAAGTTTGCAAGACATATACAACTCCACTAACGGAGTGCACATTGTATGTTTCTTAGCATATTCATAAGACATGAGCTTTGAGAAGGTCGTGCAAGACAAGAAGTGGCAAAAGGCAATGGATGAGGATATTGGGGCAATTGAACGCAACAACACATGGGAGCTAACCAATTTTCCTAAAGGAGCTTAGTCTATTGGCATAAAGTGGGTGTACAAGAAGAAGACGAATGTGGAAGGAGAAGTTGAGTGATATAAAGCTCGATTCTTAGTGAAGGGATACGAATAGAAGGAAGGGATAGACTATGACGAAGTATTCGCCCTAGTGACAAGGACGAAAACAATTAGACTGCTGATTTTCTTAATATCTTAACATAGATGGACGATCTTGCAAATGGATGTGAAGTCAGCATTTCTAGATGGAGTCTTGGAGGAGGAAGTATATACATAGAGCAACCATTCAGATACATGCGAAGAGGCAAAGAGAAGAAAATGTTGAGATTGAATAAGCCACTTTATTGTTTGAAGCAAGCTCTACGAGCATGGAATGAAAGAATTGACACTTACAAAAAGAATGGGTATAAGTAGAGTCCTTATGAACATGCTCTAGCTAATTGAAGGTTTTAAAAAAGTGATGAAGAAGGAGTTAAAGATGAATGGCTGGGGACTTATGAAGTATTTTCTTGGTTTGAAACTTGTTCAAGGAGAGGCAGGCATCTTTATGTCCCAGGAAAGGTATGATGTGGAGGTCTTTAAGAAGTTTAAGATGATAAGTTGTAACCCGGTTTCCACCCCTATGGAATTTGGTACAAAACTTTCTAAGTATGCAAATAGAGACCTAGTTGATGTGAGCAAATACTGAAGTCTGATTTGAAGTCTCATGTATCTTACAAATACTAGACCATATTTAATGCTAAGTGTTAGAATAACAAGTCGATATATGAAGGAATCGAGGTATAGTCATTGGAAGGCACTAAAGCGAATTTTAAGGTATGTGAGAGGAATAATGTCTTTTGGCCTAATGTATACTAGGACAGATAATTACTAACTAGTTAGTTACTTGGACAATGATTGGTATGGAGATGTTGATGATCGGAAAAGCACCTCTGGATATATATTCTTCATGGGAAACAAAGTGTTCACCTGCCTTTCGAAGAAATAAACCATTTTAACATTGTCAACTTATGAAGTCGAGCACGTTGCAACATCCTAGAGAGTTTGCCATACAATTTACCTTAGAACCTTCTAAGCAAACTAGAGATGAAGTAAGAAAAGGGGATTGTCATTCAAGTTGATAACAAGTAGGCCATTGAATTGGTGAAAAACCCGGTCAATCATGAGAGAAGCAAGCATATTGATGTTCGATTTCACTTCATCGGAGAACAAGTAAAAGAAGGAAATGTGGAATTAGAGATATCGCAAGCCGAGAACAAGTTGTAAATATGTCCATGAAGCCACTACTAACCATTCTGTTCGAGAATAACAAGAGGATGCTTGGAATGAAGGATAAGAAAAACATTTAAGTTTATGGGGGTTTATTGTGTAAACTTAAATGTTAGTAGTTGCATTTAATGGTTTTAGTAGAAGTGTCTTAGAAAGTGCAGAGGTCAAGAGTGCATCTAGTAATGATTGTGGAATGCACTGGGAGTTCATTGATTATAGTTTAGGTAGTGGTTGTATTGAATGCATGTAGTTGAAGGACCTGTCTAAAGGCGTATAAATTGACCATGTACTGCTCATTGTAAAACACAACAAGTTATAGTATACAAAAGTCTTTTTCTAGACACTTGTTTGTCAACACATGTAATAATGAATTAGAACTTCGTACTGAAATTGGGGTAAGATGTTTGTATCAATGACTATCAATGACAAGTGGACTTAACCATTCAAAATTACCTAGCTCAAATAAGATATAATAAATTTAAGATCAAATTCAACTATATTATATTATTTATATGAGTGTACCATTGAAAGTTACCTAGATCAAATAAGATATGATAAATTTAATATTAAAACTAAGTTATACTACATTATTTGTGTGAAAGAGAATGAGATACTTGCCTTCACAGTTGTAAATGTCATGCGATTAGAGTAAGTCCTTGTGTATCTACATGTAGGAAACACAAACATTAAGTGTATAACTCAATTTTTTTTAATATAAATTAAGCATGGTTACGTATAACTACATTAGTGGAATATCGCCCACATTCTTGGTCTATAGGATATTGTTGGAAGACAACAACCTAATAGACAAGGTTCAAATTATTGTAAGAAAAAGATAAAGTTAGCAAACTACCCTGCAACTTGGCCATTTGAATTCCATGGCCTCCAATCGTCAACAATAGAGTAGTTTAAAGATCTTATCCATTCTTGAGTTCCCAAGAAAGGAGATGCCATGTCATGATCGCCACTATTATTTATCATAAGAAATTTGAGTTATAGTTAATTTATTGTATAGTCTTACCTTATGCAATACATAAGAGCGTAGAGAAGGAACATTGACCTGTATATTAGTGAACGATAGCCATTTCTACTAAGATTTGCGTGATATTCAACACTACTTAAGATATCGTACTTGAAACGTGAATCACGATGACAACGAATCCATGTTCCTATACTTCCCTGCAACATATGCATTTGTAATTTTTTTATAATGTAGCATTGTTAGGTGCTAACAAAGTGTGTAAAGGAAAACCACTATGAAATCACCTTGTGAATATGAAGTGCAGTTTGAACATTATCATCATTTGCCCAATAAGCAGATAAGAATTCCGTATAAGTCTAATGGTGGAAAGGAAGCAAACATCAGTGTGTAAATACATAGAAAAGAAACAATAATTAGAGAACATTTATCATTCAATGAAGGCATGGACACTACCAGACATGTTACGGCTGGCAATTTGAGATCAGTTTTCAAGAAATGCTTTCTAGGAAATTTCTCAATTAAGGATCTTCTCAAAGGAGATACGATATGATCACTCTCACACCATGGCTCCAAAATATTGTAGATAGAAATTCTTGATACAAGCTGTGGCAGTGGAATTGTTAAATTGGATACAATTTTCTAAGATTTACAAGAAAACAAAAATTTAGAAACATAGATTCTACTCAAACCATAAGTAAAAGATAAATTTAGAAATTGCAACTATATGTCTAGATAGTTTTGAAAGTTAAGAAAACCTAACATAATCTTGAAAAATGTAAAAGTGACTCATCCATCATACATAAAATAGTAAAAGATGTGAAAAGTAATATAAATTTCTCCATACTTCAATATTTGAAGTTGCTACCTATATCCTACATTTAGTAAATTGTTACTGAAACAATCACTTAAATTATCATAACAAAACAATTTGCCTTTTCTATTTCCTCGAAAATTCTAAGTATGGTACCAAAGTTCCATTTGGTCACTAATAGGATATAGGTATCTTGCCCAACTACCTCAAAATTCCTAATGTTTCATAGTATTTTCAAAATGTTTCCTTAACCATGATCAATACAAATTTTCCTTCATCGATACCTGTTGATATTTTTACTCAAAAATTATATTTATTAAAACATTAAATGGAGACATTTTTTGTTCTCAAACTTATGGGAGATTATTGAACATGGTTTCATTACTAATACAAATATTTTTACACTAATAACTACTTAGAGGAACGAGTTGAAGAAAAATAACCATAAATACTTAAAAATCTTTTATTTTTACAAAAAAGAAGTGATTGATGGAGAAATAATCTCTTGAGCATTATCCAATGATGGAGAAATCGTACACTTTTCGCTTTAATGAAGATACATGTGTAAGATATGATAATAGAAGATGAGGGATAGGTGAAGTTAAAATGGAGAAAAGAAACATAAGCTTTTGTTGATATTTTCATGAAAGTCAAAGTTGATGATTCATAATTTGTCATCAACATTTGGTCATGTCTAACACCTAAATTTTGAAGTTATTAGACATGAAGAGAGGTTTACCATACAAATTTCCTGATCTAGTACAAACCTCAAGATGAACTTTAAGGATAGATGGAAGATATTGTTACACCTCCTTTACCAACACAACTAGATTCTTCACCTAGTTCTAAATGAATATGATCCCTTAGTGAATACATATAAAAAAATATGGCATTGCTTGAGCCAAAATGTTATCAAGAAGCAACAAAGCAAGAAAAGTGGATCAAGGAAATGATGAAAAAATGATGAAAACATTTAAGATGATCGACCTTGGCTAGTTGAATTACTTCCTCGACATAGAGAGGTAAGACAATAAAAAGAAGAAATCTTTACCTCTCAAAAGAAATATATTAAGACTTCCCTAAAGTAGTTTAAGATGTATGGTGAAAAATTGTTGTTACTCCACTAGTGACAAATGAAAAGATGCAAAACGATGATGGAGCACAAGAAGTTGATGCATCATGATAATGGTTACACTAATAGTAATTGGTTAACATGAATATTAGTTCAAGTTATAGCTTCTCACTTGGATTGGGATTTTTTTTCATAGGGATAAAAAAATATCAACAACTGAAGTAGATACATGACAACTGTAAAAACTACAAGTGAAGCAACAAGACGTAGAAGAATATACTTGATGAAATGGAAGAACAACCAGATGAATTTACTATAATATATTGTGATAAGAGGCCAACTATGACAATGAAAAATAATTCATTCCATCATGAAGAAATAAATCACATACTTATTAAATATCACTTCATCAAAGAGGTATAACCAAACATGCAAATTCAACTTGAGTACTACACGATAAAAGATCAAGTTGAAAACATATTCACCAAGACCCAATGTCAATTTAAACAACTAAGATATATACTTGAAATTATGCTGGAAACACAAGTAATATATAAAATCAAAAATTGTAACAATAAGATAATTATAAAAGTTAAGGAAATCTAGAATCATCTAGAAAATTGTAGAATTAGTGGTTGAAGCATATAAATAGGAAAAACCACTTAGTGTAACATACATGAAAGATCAATATATACACCTCCACATTATTCATTATTTCCAAAATTACCCTCTATAACTTATATCTCCTAAATTACTACTCACTCAACTAAAGATGTCTAACATAACAACTACCTTTTTTGTTTCTCTTAAAATTCTAACAAAAATAACAATTGACCTTATGGTTTCTTATTATTTCACTAGAAATTCTAGTCACCAAAATTTCATAAGAAAATAAGGAGAAGAAAAAATAGGGAATGCATACCTTATTGAATGATTCCATATCTCTGTAGCATAATATATTTTCGGAGTCCACATCGATGAAGTTTCCTTTACAATTCTTTTGTAATGACTATTCATAAATTAAGAGACTTCCTTAGTCTTTGATTTTTTTTTTGTTTATTAAATAAAATCCTTAAAAATAGAAATTCATGAATTAAAATAAAATAAAATCACCTCATATAATTCATCAGAAATAAGTGCCATTCCATGAGCAAAGGGGATTGCATAATTTGGCTCCGTTCTCGTTGTTATTGGATTCCCCAAAATGTATCCCTAAAGAAAAAACACTTCATTATTAGTAAAAGAGTTGTTATATAAAAATTCATTTGATGTCAACTTTTATTATTACAATCTAAACAAAAAGGTTTTTCATTTGTTATGCTATTATATTTCTAGCTTTTGCTAAGAATCTTATTTCGAGCTTCTTCATGTTGCATTTTATTATATTACCACAAAGAATACCATATTAAATAGGTCGTGCATAGAATTTTGTTATTATAAAAAATAAGTTAATAAGAATATATATATATAAACAAACAAAAATGTTCAAAATTTGTACTTTCTTAAAAATATTGACATTGATAAGATTTGGAGATTCTTCGTTACATTTAGTTGATTTGACATATTATATAAAAATGGAGTAATATTAATTTCTTTTTACCGATATTTTCTCTTTATGGATAACATTATACTTGAGTTAACCCATGCTTTTTGTCATTCATTTTTTTATAACATTTGTTGTCCTAATATTATTGATTCTATGAATTGTTTATTTTAATCTCAAACTTGTTTCATTTAAGTAAATTGTCATATTCCAGTAATCTCAGAGTGAGAAAAAAAGTTGTTTTAATTTATTTCTCCACTTTTGTAACTACCAGATATAGTATATTTTTCTTTTGAAATGATGTGTCTCTTCCAAGCAAACTTTGACTTATTGAATTTGGTTTATTTTTGTGATCACTAAAGTTAAAATTAAAACTTTCTCGTAATATGTGACTATTCAAAATATTCTACCATTAATCATGGTAATTTTAATATAGATATTTAATTGTAATAAAGATATTTTACATTGTGTATTTTAATATTTTAAGTTCTTTGTCTTATAGTATTTTAAAAAAATATTATACTAAAATTAATGTTAAATTATGATAGACACTTAAATTCAAATATCAGTATATTAAATAATATTTAAATAGATATTCTTGTTAAAGAATGATTGAATTTATCATTTGAAAACATCGTTTATTACATAAGGAAAAAACATACTACCGCTTTTATAATGAAAGTGTTTTCTTTCTAAAGTCATTCTTTTTAATATTTTTTATATCTTTATTGTTGATTATGAAGATATTGTAAATTTAAGTTTGAATCTTTATCATTTGAATCTTCATTTAAGTTTAAATTTTCCTAGTTAATTGTAATTGAGATAAGTTCTTAACTTTCTCATGACACTAAAAAAATTATCAAATAGAAATCCATTTTAGATACAAAACATAATTAATCACTGTATTAACTAACATAAATACCATTTTATAAATTAAACTATTAATATCTAAAATAGTTTCTATAAATAAAAAATTATAATTGGTTTGTGAATTAAAAATTTAAATTAATTCTAATTACTTATCCAAGTTTTAATTACTAAGAAATTAGTGTTTAAATTAATCTGTAATTTTAAATTATAGATAATTTAAAATCAATAATAGTGAATAGCTAAAATATTGGTAACTAGTATTAGATATCAATTTAAACTCTGAACTTAGTTAATGTAGTAACTAATTATTTTGATTTCTAAAATAATCATTATTTAATTATTCAACAACTCCATACAAAATACATACATTTTCTTTTCATTAATTATGAACGCACTTACATTAAAACTTTAATTTAAAACATATAGCATAAAACAATACTTTAAAATGCTAACCTGGAGATTTATACTTGGTTGAAACCCCTTTTCATTTCCTGAAAGTAATGAAATTTGCTAATAGATATACTTTCAACGAAACTATAGGAATTAAGGTGATGATATGATTTACATTCCAGCCCTCACCAACTGTAACGGTCTAATGATTGTTAATATGTGGTTCTATTTTTTTTTAATCATTTCGAAACTTTTTACCTTGTGCAATTTCTTGAACAATTGCTGGAAGTGGAATGCCAGCATATGAGTCACCAGCAATGTAAACTTCATTTGACAAAAAATTTGGATGATCAATTAACCACTACAAAAAATAAGCATGTCATTGACTAACAAATGTAGATGCAAACACAGCTAAAAACAAAAGAAAAATAAAGTATTTTGAAATAAAGAAATAAAATTTAGATGAATACCTTTCTTAAAAATTGATGGCCTTGACTAGCTAACAACGTGTCACTACTTTGAGCAGCAAGTTCCGTTCGGGCATAAGTAAAGCCTGTGAAAACAGGCAAGTCTACATATGTAATGCTACTAACCTACCAAGAAGACCAAAAAGTATATTAAAAACTGTATTTTAAAGCAGTATATATATATATATATATATATATATATATATATATATATATATATATATATATATATATTTATTGGGAATAGTCTAAGTGTGAGTCAAAGTCTCACATTGGATAGAAAAGACAAAGTTGAACACTATATAAGAATAAAGACCCATAATAGCATTGCCTTAAGGTTTTGGTGTAAAAGTGGTGTCTAAAGTTTTATATGTTTAAGACTAATGTCATATAACCATATAGCCAACCATGACTATAACTCATATGTATGAAAGAATATATAACCAACAGTGGTATCAGAGTCGATGGTTCGGAGTGATTGACCTGCATCACCCAAACTGATTAAACCTAGCTTTGCCTCTTTCTAAGTCAAAACTGAAAACAAATGAAATGCTGTTACCCATTTCAAGAAAAAGCCCAGTCAGAGCTGAGCAACCAGGACCACCGTTAAGCCAAAGCATGAGAGGATCTTCCTTGGGGTTGTTTTCTGATTGAATGAAGTAGTAAAATGTCTGCACATCCTCTGATTCTCCCACTCCCACGTACCTTTCATATCAATTGCTTTCAATCTCATAATTAAAACCATATTGGGTTGGTAGATAGCAAAAAGAGTTTAAAACTTACCCAGTTTCAAGAACAAAAGGAAGAGGTCCCTCGAATCCTGGAAGGAACTTCACTCTGGAGGCAGAAGATGCAGGTTGAAAGGAATAGTGCGATAAAAGAAGTAGGGAAAGTAGAAGTCCATAGTGAACCAGATCTGAAGAAATGAAACGTAAATTCAACTTTCCCATTTTGATGCTCTTATCTCAGCCTTTTCTCTTCACTTTTATAACTGGAACTAGCTTCTTCTATTTTCCTGGTGACCCGTACGTGGATTGAATTAGGCAGACAATAAATTAGGTGTCCATTAATTTCCATCGGTATCTTCTTCTATCATTGCAGGTGCATAAGCAGGTCCACGTGATAAATCTAATTAATTCCTAAAAGTTGGATTCTTCAAAATGTTAGTCCACAAGATTTTTTTATTTAGGGTTAAATATGTTTTTGGTCCCTTAACTTTCAGTGAATTTTGGAATTAGTCCATTTTGAAACTTTGGACCAATTTAGTCCTCCATCTTTTGAAATGCGTGAATTTAGTCCTTTTAATCAAATTTTGTTAAGTTTATTTGACATTTCAAGCGCGTTTCATAATAGTATTTGACTTAACATTAAAGCAAAAATGTGTCAAACAGTATAAACAACTCAAATACAATTCTGAAATGCGTACAAAACATCCAATAAACCTACCAAAATTTGATTAAAAGGACTAAATCCACGTATTTCGAAAGATCAAGGACTAAATTGGTCCAAAGTTTCAAAATGGACTAATTCCAAAATTTACTAAAAGTTAAGGGACCAAAAACATATTTAACCCTTTTATTTATCCAGTTTTCAGGTTTTTGATTTGATTTGATGTGTAGTTATTGAATTCGAAGACTTTAATAATTTTGACTTTGGTCCCTTCTATAAAAGGAGGTGGCACGTTTGGTAGTGGCACGTTTGGTAATTGTGGACAAAATCAGTCACTTCAGATATTAATTGAACATTTATATCGACTTCTATTACAAGATTTATTATTCGATATTTTGATTCAGCTGTGGATTTATTTTTAATTCATTATTTCAATAAATTTTTAATTATTTATTTTAATTTTTTATAATGATATAATATGATGATGGAAATAGTAAAATAAAAAAGTGTATCATGTAATGTGAAATTCTATTTAAATAGAATAATCTACTAAATAAAACATTGCATAATTATAGGAGCAAAAGAGTCATCAGATGAACAGTACCTAAAAGGATTTACCATTACAGTAATTCAGAAGTACTTAAAAGAAATTGAATCAAAAGGGGTTCAGCAGTTATACAAAAGTAAAACTCTTAGAGCAAGGAATGACAAAAGGCATTAAGGCCATAAAACTGCTCCTAAATGCCAAAGATAACAGGACCCACTACACCGCACCACTGCTACCATCAGGTCCACCTATAACATTTTTCCCATCTGCTCCCACCAACAAGGTGATCATCGCAAAAGAGAAAACAAGACAAGCACAACACGAAATAAAAGGGTAAGCTAGTGTAAAATATCTTTAACATATTATAGAGCATGTACAAGACAAGGCAAGTTATTAACAATTAAATAGTAAACACTCAGATCATGTGAGAGCAAACAAATGCAAGTTACTACGACTCGATATCCGGATCATACACTTGATATAGAATTCTAAAGGAAGTATGCACCTGTGTTGGTTTCTAAACTCTGCAAAGTCTAGACGCAAGGGGTTATCACCCAACCACACACAGGGTTAATCCTCTATTGTCTTGGGCCCAATATGTCCCAAGACTAGGACTTCCTACCACTCTCACCACATTAATCATTTTGCTCTATGTGAGCGTGAACAATTGTTAGAGTTCAGGATACCCTCCTTTATCTAGACATCTCTTATATCAAGGTATACACTAGGCATATATATATATATATATATATATATATATATATATATATATATATATATATATATATATATATATATATATCACCAAGAGTTTCCCATGAAACTCCCTTGCCAACACATTCCACATTCCAACAAATATATCATGTTTCTCATTTCATGCTCTCCACATGCACACAAATATTCAATCCAACAAAATCATAACTTATTTCATAATAATACTTCCATTCTAGTCTCATTCAAACATACATGTCAAGCATAGCCACATACTATGAGCAAGGAAGAGGATTAACACAAGCATGGAGCCACATCAACCAACACAACAACCTTTGTCAAGGATTCTCGCTTAAGCTAAAGGTCCTCGCCCAGGCAAAAGGGTTCCTTTCGCTCAAGCAACCCCTTCTCACCTAGGTGAGAGCTCAACAGTGGCCACTGTAAGGTTCCAGCGGGTTCTCGCTCAAGCAATAGCGTCTCGCCTAAGCGAGACTGCGCATCGCTCAAAAATTAAAACCAGTCGCCTAGGTGACAACTCGAGCTGGAATCCAAGGGTGAATCCCTGATACTCTCGCTTAGGCAAGGGTCACTCGCTTGGGCGAGATTAGCAGGTTTCTCACCTATTCGCACATACAGCTTCTTGTTCAATCAAACATACACACACAACAACCATTTTCATACAACCAATGACAACATTCAAGACCCAAAGACACAAGAACAGTCCAGAAATAATCAAAATACTTAAAAGAAACGTAAACCCTAGCTTCCCTTACCTTTTTGGATACTAACACAAAGAGCGGTAACCCAAGCAAGAGCAAGAGCAATAGAGTACTAGAGCAAGCTACAGAGCTGAAAACAAACATTCAGGTAATTGAGAATGAGCTATTAGAGAGAACCTACGACAAAGCTAGAGCCTTTAAACTGGAAAAGATGAAGAATGAAGTTGAATTTCAACTTAACGAAGAGGACGAAGCAGTTTAGCTAGCTGGAACGAAGGGGAACTTATGCCCTAGCAGAACCCTTTTTGGAGACAAGAGTGTTGGAGAGAAGGGAACAATTTTGCGAAAAGAGATAAGTGAAAATGAGAAGGTTGGGTAGGGTATTGGGGTCCTACAAGGGGGTTTGGCTTTGGGCCTACGAAAAGGCTAGGCCCAAGCACATACAAGCTGGAAAAAAAATGGGGCTTACAATATCTCCCCAACAACAAAAATTTTTCGTCCTCGAAAAATAAAACTTACCAGAAAAGATGTGGATATGAATTCCTCATGTCCTTCTCTAGCTCCCAAGTAGAATCACCCGTCCTTCGGTCCTAGATGACCTTAACAAGACTAGTGGTTCTTGTAACATCCCTAAGGAATATTACTTGATAATAAATAAATAAAAACAGAATTACAATAAAGTCCACATTTAATATAAACCATTTCCCAAAAACACGGGAAATTTAAAACTTTAATAGATAATAAGTAGTAAACCAAGAATCCAAAATTTCATGAAATGGAATTAAAAGCAATGGCTCTCGCCAAATTTACATGAGATCCTCAAAACAAAATCATCAACATATACTATATATATATACAAAATATCCCCTGCTAGCCCTCGCTCCGAGTCTATGCATCTCCTGACCCACCTGTCACATCATTTGCTCCCGGATAACAAGATATCCGATCATCGCTACACACACAGATAGGTGAGCTATGCACAATAAAATATAAACAGATGTATGTGAAATAAACATGCTTCCCAACCCAAAATAACATAATTAAGTTCATAATTCCCAAATCACCCAACCATGACCTCATAGTCCTTCATGAGTCATATGCATGAACTAGGTCTTGGGACTTTCCTGTGCTCCCATGAAATTAACTCATTCGTGGTCCAACCCTATGAGCCTATCCCGCTTATAGTCCTGCCCTACAAACTCCTCGCCTGTAGTATAAACATCCAAGTCTCACACTTGGACCCTGACACGCACGCAATGACCATACTATGGACTCCTCGCCCAATAGTAGCTGACGGGAACATAACAGTTCCTTGCCCATCGTGCGCCCGACACATGCAATCACCATACTAAGGACTCCTCGCCCAATAGTAGCCGACGGGAACTCAACCAGTTCCATGCCCATCATGTGTCCAACCACCGAGCACATCCCAGACCCCTTAATGGACTTAGTCCTTCAAGCCCAAACATCACACCACATGCATATACAGTCCATCCTTAAGATAAAGTAGTCAAATCACACCCACAAGCAATTACAACATGTCAAAATCACATAAACTCGCTTAAGCTAGGGACACTCGCCCAAGCTAAGCCCTCAGTCTCGCTTGGGCTAGCTCCCCTCGCCTAAGCGAGCCTAAAACAATAGCATCAACTCGTCATCTCGCTTAGGCGAGATCCTCCCGCCTGGGCGAGCCACACATTTGCCCAAAACCATGCCAACACCTCGCCTAGACGAGTCTTCAACAAAACACACAAGAAAACACTTCGAGGACTCACTTAGGCGAGCCACTCTCGCCTAGGTGAGAATGTCAGTCGCTCAAAACTTAAAACATCTCGCCTGGGCGAGATATCACGCTCAAAACTTCCAAGTTCTCCTCGCGACCTCGCTTAGGCGAGTGCCTCTCGCCTGAGCGAGAGACCATGTCGCTCAAACCTCTCCTGGGTCGCCTAGGCGAGAACCACGAATTAGAGCTCAACGTGAGACTCTACAATTCTCGCTTAGGCGAGGTGGACCCGCTTGGGCGAGATTTGCGAGTTTTTCGAGTCTGATCACGCACCCACTTCGCCAAAACCATACCAAAATACTCACCAAACGTTACCAACACAATGTAATGGAAAAAAACATTAGAACAAGCATTATCTCCAATTAAGCTACCAAAACACCATACTTAGGCTTCCACAACCATTCCATACCTAAAACCCTCATTCCCAAATCATATAATGCATTACAGGAGTATGTGCACAACATCAATTAATTAAGCTTTCTATCACCACACATAATGTACGAATTTCATGCCAACATGAATCAATTGAAAACTGAATTGACCTAAACCCATAACACATGTCAATCAATTTACGCGCATAAGGACAACTCCCCTAACCTGGATTGATTGCTCAACAATTGTGAAGGCAGAACCCCCCCTTGATTCCAAATCCTTTCTTGCTTCAACCCTTGCACCCCAAAACTCAGTTCACCCTCTCAAACTCGTGCTCCTCTCACAAGCCAATTCCCAGCACTGCCAAAACTCTTCCCTTTACCTAATTTTTGTTTTTATAGGTGCCTTTAAGATGGGTATTAAAAATAAGACGAAATTGGGCTTAGGGTGGGTTTTAATTCCTCTTAATATTAATTATTTGATAGTTTTCCAACCCTCTTGACTGCCCCCATTCTGCTAGGTTCTCTACCTTTTCACATTCACTCCAAACCAAGGTTACTTTTCACATTCACTCCAAACCAAGGTTAATAAAAATAAAGGTTAAGTTCTGTCTACCAAGGTTTGAACCCGTGACCTTCCACTCACAAAGCCAAGTACAACCACTATGCCAATTCACATTTGTTGATATACACAATCAACATAAGTTTACAATCCCAATCACCTACTCATACATATTGTTAAAAATCAATAACAAAACAATCACAGATAATTGGCATACATAGGACTCGAACCCAAGTCCTCTCACACAAACCAAAGTACTCTCAACCATTTGAGCTAACACTTTTCCACGTCACATTACACAACAATTAATGTCATAAAGACACCTTCTTCCTGCATTTATTAATTAATTAATTATTAAATTAATTAATTTTCCCAGGTCTTACAGTTCTTCCCTTCCGTTCCTTGACTTGGCGATCTTCTATTGCCACTGGTTGTTCCTCTAATTTGAGATTCTCCCTGACTTGCACATCCTCCGCCTCCAACACATGTGATGGGTCAAAAACATACTTTCGCAGTTGGGAGACATGGAACACGGAATGGAGGTTAGCCAACTAGGGTGGCAATGCAATCTCATAAGCTACAGGCCCCTCAAGATCTGATATGGACCCAAGAACTTAGGAGACAGCTTCCTTGAGCGGATAGCCCTCCCCACACCAGTGGCTCGGGTCACCCTCAAGAACACATGTTCCCCAGCCTCAAACTCTAAGGGTCTTCTCCTCCGGTCTGCATATGCCTTCTGCCGGCTCTGGGATGCTTGCAACGGTCTCTCACCAACTGCACCTTCTCTGTAGTTAGTTACAACAACTCAGGTCCTACCAAAACCGATTCACCATCCTGGTACCAACATAAGGGAGTCCTACACCTCCTCTCATACAAAGCCTCATAAGGCACCATCCCTATACTCGTCTGGTAACTGTTGTTATAGGTGAACTCCACCAGTGGTAACACTTCATCCCAACTGCCGAGATGGTCCAGAATACATGTCCTCAACAAGTCCTCCAAGGACTGAATCACCCTCTCAGACTGCCCATCCGTTTGAGGATGATAGGCAAAACTCATCCTCAGCCTGCTACCTAAAGCATCCCTCAGCGTCTGCCAGAACCTCAAAGTAAACTGAGGATCTCTACCAGACACTATGCTACAAGGCACCCCATGAAGTCTCATTATCTCTCTGATGTAGAGCTGAGCCAGCTTGGCCATAAATATGTTGAGATTCACTGCCAAAAAGTGAGCACTCTTCGTCAACTGGTCCACCATAACCCATATAGCATCATGTCCTCTCACAGTGCGAGGCAAGTGGGTAACAAAATCCATGGCTATGCTATCCCACTTCCACAATGGAATATCCAAGGGTTGGAGTGTTCCACTGAGTTTCTGATGTTCCACCTTCGACTTTTGACAAGTCAAACAAGCCCATACGAACTATGCAACTTCCTTCTTCATGCCTTGCCACCAAAAGTTTTCCTTGAGGTCTTGGTACATCTTAGTCATGCCAGGATGCAGACTAAGACGACTTTTGTGACCCTCCTCTAGAACCAACCTTCTTACCTCTGCATCATTAGGCACGCAAACTATGCCTTTGAATCTCAACATGCCATCACCACCTAAGGCAAACTCCTTTACCTGATCAGATCCAAGCAGCTCTTTTACCCTCTACAAGCTAGCATCCTCTGCGTGCTTCTCCTTAATCAAGCTTAGGAAGCCACTAAATATAGCTAAGGTGCTACACCTAATGAATTTTGGTTCCAACTCAACTTGTATCCTCATATCTCTGAAGCTCTCAAGCAATTCCAACTCTTTTATCATTAAGTGTGCCACATGCACCGTCTTCCTACTCAATGCGTCTGCCACCACATTCGCCTTCCCTGGGTGATAAAGGAGTTCAAAGTCGTAGGCCTTCAGAAACTCTATCCACCGCCCCTACCTCATGTTTAACTACTCTTGATCAAAGAGATACTTTAGGCTCTTGTGGTCACTAAACACACGGAACTGCGCACCATACAGGTAGTGCCTCCAAATCTTCAAAGCAAAGACCACCGCTGCTAGCTCTAGATCATGAGTAGGGTAGTTCTTCTCATGAACCTTCAACTGCCTTGAAGCATAAGCCACCACCTTCCTCTCTTGCATCAAGACACACCCAAGACCCTAATGAGAGGCATCGCAGTAAACCTCAAAGGGTTTACTCATATCCAGAATCACCAACACCGGAGCACTCGTTAATCTCTGTTTAAGCTCCTTGAAGCTCTCTTCACACCTATCAGTCCATGCAAATGGTTGGTCCTTCCTGGTTAGTTATGTTAGGTGTGCTACTATCTTGGAGAACCCCTCTATAAATCTCCTGTAGTAGCTAGCTAGACCCACGAAACTCTGAATCTCTGACACTGACTTGGGACACTCCCACTGTATCACGGCTTCCACCTTAGTTGGATCTACAACTATACCTTGAGCTGATATCACGTGCCTCAAGAACTGTACCTACCTCATCCAGAAGTCACACTTTGACAACTTAGCAAACAGTTGCTTCTCCCTCAGGATACCAAGCATTATCCTCAGATGCTCGGCATGCTCCTCATGCGTCTTGGAGTATATGAGAATGTCGTCTATGAAGACCACAACAAACTTATCTAAAAACGGCCAGAAGATCCGGTTCACATAGTCCATGAACAAGGCTGGAGCATTGCTCACACCAAACAACATAACCACATACTCGTAGTGCCCATACCTGGATCTAAAAGCAATCTTCTCCACATCCTCTACTTTCACCAAAATCTGATGATAACCCGATCGAAGGTCAATCTTGGAGAACATCGATGCCCCATGTTGCTGATCCATCAAATCATTTATTCTTGGCAAGGGGTACTTGTTTTTGATAGTCAACTTGTTCAGCTGCCTGTTGTCCACACACAACCTTGAGCTACCATCTTTCTTCTTTACTAACAAAACAGGTGCTCCCCACGGCGAAACACTCGGCCGTATAAACTGCTTCTCCAGTAGCTCCTCAATCTGCTTCTTTAACTCCACCAACTCCGTAGGAGCCATGCGGTAAGGAGATATCAACATAGGACCAACCCCTGGTACCAAGTCTATGGAGAACTCGACTTCACTCCTCGGGGGCAAACCTGGTACCTCTTCAGGGAACACATCCTTTGAGTTTTGCGCCGTCCCGGATTTCCTTCACAACCCTATTGGAAGACAACAACTTAGACTCCTCTGAGTTAGAGAATATCAGCTTCTTCTCCCAATAGTCGATGAGAACGCGATTGGCGGAGAGCCAATCCATTCCCAAGATTACATCTAGCCCTTGCAGAGGGAGGCATATGACATTGACTTTATACATGCGTCTCTCCACCTCCACTGGACATCTAGTGCACATGGTAGATGTCCTAACCAACCCAGATGTCGGAGTAGACACCACAAAATCGAATTGTAACTCACTAACCGACAGACCCAACTCTTGTACACAAGACTCTAACACAAAAGAGTGTGTCGCTCCATAATCATATAGCACATATCAGGTTTTACCCACAATCAAACAACATCCAACAACTAGATTACCTGAGCCTGTCGCCTCCGCTCCGGTCACAGTATACACTCTACCTGTTGCTTGGGGTCTGTTGCCCCCTCTTCCCTAACGAGTCTGAACTAGGGTCTGAGCCGAGGGCCTCACCGTAGTCCCTCTAGAAGAGGGGCAATCCTTAACCAAATGCCCCGTCTTCCCACAACCATGACATCTTTGCGTACTAGCCAACTACGGACATGCACTCCTCAAGTGTGGTCCATGACACTGATAACATCTAGGCACTGACGATTGTTGAGAAGTGAAACCCCTAGCCACCTGAGGTTGCGGCCTAGAATAGGATTTCTTCCTCTCTTCCCCTCTAGGTTTGGACCCAGATGATCCGTTGGCCCTCTGCTGCTGCTGAACTTGCTGAGCTTCTACCTCAGCCTTCATCCGCTCCATAACACGAGCTCTTTCCACCAAAGCTACAAAATCCTTGATGGAGAGCGGCGCCACCATCAACTTGATGTCTCCCCGTGGTCCATTCTCAAACTTTTTGCATCGCCAGTCCTCATCCAGTGGCATGGTATAGAAGCGCCCTAAGTGCTTGAATCTCTTTGCATATTCAGCCACTGATTTGTTTCCTTGCGTCAACTAGAGGAATTCTACCTCCTTTGCGTATCTCACGCGATTTGGGAAGTACTCTGAAAGAAACTTTCTCTTGAAGGCTTCCCATGTGATATCCTCATGCTGGGTCACCAATGCTCAACATCCCCTGTGAGCATGTAGACTGTGAAAGCAAGCATGCTCTCACCCGGGCATCTCTTGGCATCAAAGATGCGCTCCATATCCTTCATCCATTGGTGCACCTAATCGAGACTGACTTTGCCATCAAACTTGGCAGGTTGGTGCTTCAAGAAATTTTCCAAACTCCATTCAGGGGGTGGAGGTTGGGGATGAGGACCATACACCGGAGCACCAGTCGCATTCTCCCCTAACTGGCGGAGAGCATGCATATGCTACCTTTAGGCAACCTCAGAAGCCTGTCTCGCAACCTTCATTTGTTGCATCATTAGGTGTTGTTGCTCAAGGGAGGCCTCTTGGCGTTGCATCGCCGCCTCCTATTGTTGCAACATGGCATTGCTTTGTTATGTCAAAGCTGCAGCCACAGCCTCGATTGCCCTTACAGGATCTTGCCCGTCGCCTTGAGGGGGTAGATGAGGAGCTATGCGTGGAGGTGCCATACCACTGGACACACAGAAAGAACCAGTAGAGAACTTAGTCAGACTAGAAACTCATCTAAACATGATAAGAAAGGCATGACGAAAGCTAAGTAAGCACACAGCCCACAGAAACTAAGGAACGATGGCTCTGATGCCATAAAAATGTGACATCCCATTTAAATAGAATAATCTACTAAATAAAACATCACATAATTATAGGAATAAAAGAGTCATCAAATGAACAGTACCCATAAGGATTTACCATTACAGTCACACAAAAAGTACTTAAAAGAAATTGAGGCATATCAAACATACATGTCTCTAACAAAACATAATCAAAAGGGGTTCAGCAATTATACAAAAGCAAAACTCCTAGAGCAAGGAATGACAAAAGGCATTAAGGCCATACAACTGCTCCTAAATGCCAAAGATAACAGGACCCACTACACCGCACCGCTGCTACCATCAGGTCCACCTTCAACAATTATCCCATCTGCTCCCACCAACAAGGTGATCATCGCAAAAGAGAAAACAAGACAAGCACAACATGAAAATAAAAGGGTAAGCTAGTATAAAATATCTTTAACATATTATAGAGCATGTACAAGGCAAGGCAAGTTATTAATAATTAAATAGTAAACACTCAGATCATGTGAGAGCAAACAAATGCAAGTTACTACGACTCGATATCCGAATCATACACTTGATATAGAATTCTAAAGGAAATATGCACCTGTGTTGGTTTTTAAACTCTGCAGAGTCTAGACGCAAGGGGTTATCACCCAACCACACACAGGGTTAATCCTCTATTGTCTTGGGCCCAATATGTCTCAAGACTAGGACCTTCTGCCACTCTCACCACATTAATCATTCTGCTCTATGTTAGCGTGAACAATTATTAGAGTTCAGGATAACCTCCTTTATCTAGACATCTCCTACATCAAGGTATACATTAGGCATATATATATATATATATATATATATATATATATATATATATATATATATCACCAAGTGTTTCCCATGAAACTCCCTTACCAACACATTCCACATGCCTTGTAAATCACCCAATTCTCATGTAATTCCTCCAACAAATATATCATGTTTCTCATTTCATGCTCTCCACATGCATACCAATATTCAAGCCAACAAAATCATAACTTATTTCATAATAATACTTTCATTCCAGTCCCATTCAAACATACATGTCAAGCATAGCCACATACTATGAGTAAGGAAGAGAATTAACACAAGCATAGAGCCACATCAACCAACACAACAACCCCTGTCAAGGATTCTCGCCCAAGCTAAAGGTCCTCAGCTAGGCGAATGGGTTCTTTTCGCTCAGGCGACCCCTTCTCGCCTAGGCGAGAGCTATGCCTCGCTCAGGCGACAACGTTTCGCCTAAGCGAGACTACGCCTCGCTCAAAATTAAAATCAGTCGCCTAGGCGACAACTCGAGTTGGAATCCAGGGGTAAGTCCCTACTACTCTCGTTTAGGCGAAGGTCAGTCGCTTGGGTGAGATTAGTAGGTTTCTCACCTGTTCGCACATGCAGCTTCTCGTTCAATCAAACATACACATGCAACAACCATTTTCATACAACGAACAACAACATTCAAGACCCAAAGACACAAGAACAGTCCAAAAATAATCAAAATACTTAAAAGAAACGTAAACCATATCTTCCCTTACCTTTTTGGATATTAACATAGAGAGTGGTAACCCAAGCAAGAATAAGAGCAATAGAGTACTGAAGCAAGCTACAAAGCTCAAAACAAACATTCACAGAGTTGAGAATGAGGTACTAGAGAGAAACAATTTTTGGAGCAGAACCCTTTTTGGAGACAAGAGTGCTAGAGAGAGGGGAACAATTTTCTGAAAAGAGATAAGTGAAAATGAGAAGGTTGGGCAGGGTATTGGGGTCCTACAGGGGGGTTTGGCCTTGGGCCTACAAAAAGGCCAGGCCCAAGCACATACAAGCTGGAAAAAAAATAGGGCTTAGTGTAACATCCCATTTAATAAAATAATTTAATTAAATTAAACATTACGATGGATAATACAAGACATAGTCATGGAGTATAAATGCTACTCCTTACAGGTATCCAATGTACTTAAAATGAAAACACTAAGGCACACCACGATGCGAATAACAAGACAGAGTAAAAGATTGACAATATTCAAAATAAATGATACAAGAGTAAGACAATACAGCGGCTACAGCCCTAAAGGAAAACTTAGAGAAACAAGATCTGATCCAAGACGAGCTAAGCAGCGGAACCTCCATCACCTTGTTGACTACGAGGAGTTCTCGCATGTGCTCGTATCAATAAATTGATGATCATCGCAAAAAGAGAAAGCCACACACAGAGAACATACAACAAGCAAAAAGGGTAAGTTAGAGTGGAAAAATGTTTTATCATACAATGGCATACCATTTTAAAGTAAGAGATACATACATCAACAAATCATGTAATAACTCGCAAACAATACACTAAGACTCAAGACATGACTTATCTGAATACATATAATTAGTCGGATTCAGCAAATGCTTGCACTTGTGGTGGCCTCTACTGCTCTACCGAGCTAATTGTCAACTGGTCACCCACCAAAGCTTCAAAAAATGAAAAAATGGAGTATGGAGAAGATGATGGTGGTTGAAAAACCTAAAATTTGCCTCCTATACGTGGTCACATCAAATCTGCCACACAAAATTACAAAAATGTCATTCTGCCACTTAGAATTACAAAAATGCCACTATGGGCTGAAAATGTTGGCCCAATGACGTGGACGGGCTGACTGACATGGCACAGTCATGGCAATGATGTGGAAATCACGTGGCAACTCTCTCTTGACCTTAAGATAAATTTCCAAGCTCCAAAGTTGCTTCACCCAACTACCTAAAAATAATTAAAAATGAAAATTAGGCCAAATAAGGTGAAATTAACCCAAATTCGAAATAGTGGCCCAATAAAGCCCAATGGATGAAAACACATTAAAGATAAACAATTGAGCACTAAACAACTATCAAATGGGTACACAAAAGTTAGTGGAATGGAGGAAAATAAGGACTCATCACCAACTGTTTCCATAAAGTGGACCATAGTCATAGTGACCTTGATCTTTAGGTATTAGGGAACTATCCTTGTTACCGCATATACTTTTCCTTAGAACTTTAACTGTCAAATCTCTGTTATGACATCTCCTTAGGGATATCGACCCTTTGCTAGGCAATGATCGAATCTGGGGTTCTCCTAGGGATATTGACCCTCTACTGAGCAATGGTCGAATTTAGGTTCTCCTTAAGGTTATTGGCACTTTGTTAGGCAATGGTCGAATCTAGGTTCTCCTTTTGGATAACAACTTTGTCCTTGTAAATGACAGAATCCATGTTTTCTCTTTTGGATAGGGACCTTCTACATGGTAATGGGCGTTGAGTTCTTTCCGATAAAGACTCTCTCCTTGGGAATGGTCAAGTTTATCTTTAAATCCGTTTAATTATTTTTTCTTGCTTTTTTCTATATTTCCTTTTGAAACTCGGACGACATTAATGTTTCTATCTATACTTATCCTTTACTACGATAATATGAAAATGTCAAACTTTTATATTATCTAGTAAAATCTAAATAAAGAGGGGGCAGATATCAACACCCAATTTCATTCAGGTAAATAAATTTGTTTTCAAAAAATAAAAAATATAAAAACAAATTTGAACATGCTTTTAAGTAATGGTAAAAATTTGTTTCTAATTATTAGAAGAAATATTCTTCATAATAATTAGAATAAGTATGCTTGATATTATGTTTGATTTGATTCCTGTAATATGCTGCTATCATGACAAATTTCTTTATATTGTTCAATATAATTAAGGTCAGGATTACATTGGGATTGCAATGTGTGTATATAAATACATAGTCTATCATAAGAAAGGAGATTGAAATAAGAAAAAAGATTCATTACACTTGTCTGTTTTTTTCTTCTCACAACTAACACAAACACACATCCTTTTTACCTCATTTGAGAGAGAAAAAAAATCATGGAGAATAAGGCAGAAAAAAAAGAGAGGAGAAAAGATAGTAGTAATGTAGTGAATGAAAGAGTAAGATTGATAAAGAAGAATTTAAAAGGTATGGCATTGCCAGTTTTTTTCTTTTGATTTATGCATCCCCTATTTTCACTATATTTTGTTTTAATATTCCATGCATTGTTTTTACACTTAACTTTGGCCTTCTCTTTATGGACATTAGTTCTACTATTCACAAACATCTTATTCCAAAAATCATAAAAAAATAATTTTCCTCATTTCTTTTAGTGTTTGTCCAGCCGCTCATGTTGCGTGACATCTATTTTCAAATATCTTTTTCTATAAAATATAAAAAACAATATAAAGAACTAAAAAAAATAGTTTTCTCTATTTACTTTTAGTGTCTGTTAAGTCGCTCCCATCGTGTGACACTCATTTTCAAATAATTAAGAATACCTAAAAAACGTAAAAGGATTTTCAAAATTATAAAAAAAATCAAATTAACTTTTTTTAAAGGTTCATTTAGAACTACATGATGCCTGATTCTTTATTGAGAATAGAGAAACATATGAATGATGTCAATCCTTATCAAGTTCACCAAACAAAAATTAAAGCATTTCTCAAATAATTTTTTCATAAAGAACTTCGTAACCTTTATTATCCATTGTGAATGAAGATACGTAAGAGTGAACATGCCAAAAATAAATAAAAAAAATTGTTTCTCTTCGAACAATGTTTTATTATTTTTGAGGAAATTAAATATTTTGAAAATCATACAAATTTTTGCACATTTAATGAAAGGTACTATCTTATAAGAGTTGGATTCTTCAAAATTTTATTGCACAATATTTTTTACTTACAAAGTTTTTAGCTTTTTGACTGGATTTTTAGTTGTTGTTATTGAATTGGAAGCATTCAATACCTTTGTGACTTTATTCTCAAAGCTAATGTTGATTTATTATAACTTGAATCTACTCGATCGGAAACATTTGAGTCTGATATATTCAAAGAAAATATTTAAAATATTTGAAACTAACGACATTCTTAAAGATATTGCTATTACTAGTTCAAATATAATGATATAATAATTTATTATTTCTAAAAAAACATTTGAGTAATTTTTTTAACATATTTATATTTATTTATCCATTAGTTCAAGAAGTCTATAAATACAATCTACTACCATAAGAAGTACTTATTCAAGTCCTTTTATCACTCATCATACAATTATATGTAATACTTTCTAAATTCTTGCACACTTGAGTGTCAAATCATCTCCTACAGATGAATTATCTTTTTCCTCTTCAGAACTTAGAGCTATCTCACTACAAGGCAATAATTTAACTCTTGAGAGTCTTATATATTCAGTGCAAGATTGAGGTTGATATTCTCTAGCAAAGTGTTGTAATTGCTGAGTGAATTGTACAAATTCTTATTGTTTAGAGTGGAACCAATTTTTCTTGAAGGAAAGTTGACATTGGATGTAGGATCAGTTGGTGATCTGAACCAATACAAATTCAATTTAAATTATAGTATATTATTATGTTGTATTTAGATTGAGATGTAGAAAATAAGAAGTAGAAAAATTAGTATTCACATGATTCATCATTAAATCTATATTATCATTAATCTTAATTCAAACAAGTTTTTTAATTAGATCATAAAATAAAAGTTAATAACTTTTCTTTAATGACAAATACATTTATTAGGTTATTTATGAATAAAAATTCTCTATCAAGTCATCTCGATTTTATACAATACTCATTTATAATTAACTCGTAACTAAATATAATAATGGAAAGAAATATCTGTTGACATGAGAAGCCAAGGTGATTTGCTTCTTGAAGATTTGATGAAGATTAAATGAAGCACTTTTTGAACTATCTTGAAGCCATTACCATTGGAATGAAGCCTACATTGATGAAGGAAATGAGATTTGATGTTAACCATGTTGATCAAGGCTAGAACGTGTGCTCTCCATTTAGTTACATCTTTTAGAAAGTGTATTTTAAAGTTGTAATTCATGTTGTAGACCTTATAGCATTAATTAGATGTTTTTGGTCTTAGGTGTGTCTTTTAATCTGTTGAATGGTTTTTCAACAGGTTAAAATGTCTCTTTTAATCTATTGAATGTTTTTTAATAGGTTAAAAGGTTGTCTGTAGTACTCTTAAACTGCAACAAATTCAATCAGTTGATTTAGTTTTTTAATCAACTGATTTCATTTAAGTCAAGTGAAATCAACCGATTGATTTGAAAATCAACATGTTGAATTTCGTAACAGTTTGACTATAAAAGCTGTGATTTTTGAAAGAGAGGTTTGTTGATCATTTTAGAGTGTGATTTTGTTCTGCACTATTTCAAGGCAAACCAAGCTAAAAGCTTCAAGAATTGATCCAAGATCAATCTTTAACAGCTGCAACACCTATGATCACTAAGGAGAGAGTTTCCACAAGTTTCCAGAACCAAATCGTGCTCTAAAATGATCAGACCTCTCTTTCGAAAATCACAGCTTTTATAGTCAAACTAGTACGAAATTGAACAAGTTGATTTTCAAATCAATCGGTTGATTTCACTTGACTTAAGTGAAATCAGTCGATTAAAAACTAAATCAACTGATTGAATTTGTTGCATTTAAGACTATTGCAGCCAACCTTTCAACTTGTTAAAAAGCCATTCAACAGATTAAAAGAGACATTTTAACCTGTTGAAAAACCATTCAACAGATTAAAAACACAACAAAGACCAAACTACATCTAATTAATGCTTTAAGGTCTACAACATGAATTACAAACTACAAGTACACTTTCTTAATGATGTAACTACATGGAGAGCACACATTCTAGCCTTGATCACCATGGATATCATCAAATCTTCTTTCCTTCATCA